>UMHV01016467.1_pt1 | contig 60373 bp, 58 predicted proteins | sample 1965621 | NCBI WGS metagenome assembly UMHV01 (sample SAMEA4836108, study PRJEB28245) | human gut metagenome | biome: gut microbiome; material: fecal sample | place: Denmark | collected 2008 | reverse complement strand
TTTTTATGGCAATGGGGCGTTAATTGTGCGGTGTTGCCTTAGGAAATTAGCAGACGACGAGGTAGCAGAGCCGTGGTGTCCGACTTTTAGGACATCACATTTGATGTTGCTCCAGATGTCGTCCTCCTCGGATTTCTCAGCGTCCCCGGTGAAAAGGAATTTGTTCTCGCCGTATGTCAGCTTGATTACCACGGAACTGTTGTTGCTGTCATCGCCGAGAGTTTTCGGAGCGACTACCTCCACCAGAAGCTCCGGCTCATCAAGGATAACCGAGCCAGCCATGACTTCATGAACTGCCGCGCCGCTGTTCTCGACCGCGTCCAACATACGCTCGTATGTCTGGGTCGTAGTTGTGAACGCAGTAGCATAGAAATTCCTGATATTGAACGTGTTCAGTACGTCCGCCATGCCACCGATGTGGTCAGCGTGAGGGTGGGTAGCTACAACATAATCCAACGTATCATAACCCTGACCATATATGTAGGTTACAATGCTGTCGCCGTACTCGCTTTCTCCTGCATCAATGAGCATGGTTTCTTTGTTCGGAAGCTCAATAAAACAGCTGTCGCCCTGTCCAACGTCAAGAAAATGCACTTTGAGTTCCTGATATTCTGACGGTTCCGGAGCAGGCACTATGACTATCATTTCGGTTGCTGAGGTGACGGTTGTGACTTCTGTTGTCGGAACAGCCGAAGTTTCCTCGGGTATCTCGGAGGACGGAATTATTGGCTCAACGGACGGCTCGGTCGAGATTTCAGGCGTAGAAGATGTTGTGAAAACCAGACTGCCGTCAGAAGCCGCGATTTCCGAATAGTTCACATCTGCCGCAGATTCCACGGATCCACAGGCAGTAAGCGAAAGGATTGCCGATAATATTGCTGAAAAAGAAAATAATTTGTGTTTCATTGTGTATTCCTCCTGTTTTTGTTTATTATAACACCTTGTGAGTGCGAAAATTGCTGCTTTTAGGGAGCAGAATACTGTTTGTAGGTTTCTGTATCAATAAGTACACAGTTTCGCTCGATAATCAACTTTCCGTCTTGTAAGATATCAATTCTAATATTTAATCCCATTATAACACATTGTATCACGCGTTTCAATATTAATTACGGAATTGTTCACACATAAAATGCTATCGTGTAGGATAAAATATATCACAGAGGTGATATTGAATGACGGAAAAGGAGTTCTCGCTGCGTCTGGCGCAGCTCCGCAGTGAAAAGGGAGTATCGGCAAGGGATATGAGCCTGTCGATCGGACAGAATGCCAGCTACATCAATAATATTGAAAATGGCAAGGCACTGCCGTCCATGACGGGATTTTTCTATATATGCGAATACCTGAACATCACTCCCGGCGAGTTTTTCGACGCGGAAAACAAGAATCCGGAAAAGATTCAGGAAGTGGTCGAGAACCTCAAGAAGCTGGACAGTGAACAGCTAGACAACATTTCTGCGATAATCAGGGACCTTGCAAAATAATGATAGGCGCGGCTTTACATAGCTGCGCCTTTTCATATTCATTTGATTCCGAGTAAATTATTGATGGCCACGTTAAAGCATTTGCTTAATGCTATAATTTCTATGTCGGTCACAAATCTCTCGCCGGATTCTATGCGCTGGACTGCGTTTTTGTCGATATCCAGACCTACGACCTGCAATCTGTCCGAAAGCTCTCGCTGTGAGATTTGGAGCGCCTTGCGGAGTTCTTTTACTCTCAGTCCCGATATGTTGTTACGTCCGTCTGCGGTTCTTGCCTTGAACATTTTGTCTACCTCCTGTTTAATGTCAATCTTGATATAGGTAACTCTGCCATGATATGGTTACTGAATGCTGTGCTTGGAAATACCACCTATCATTATACCCCATTTATCGGGTATATGCAATACACTTTTTACCCATTATAATATAAGATAGGTGATATTATGATAAATTACGACCCTTTCTGGGCATATCTTGCCGAACATGGCATAAGTACATATAAGCTGATAAACAGCTACGGCGTCAGCAAAGGTCTTATTGATCGAATGAAGCACAACAAGGCAATAACAACTTTCACGATCAATGAGCTGTGTAATACATTGGACTGCAATCTGAACGACATCATGGTATTCGTTCCAGATAACAAAGAGAATAATGAGTAAGACTTTCGAGAAATCGGAAGTCTTAATTTCTTTTTGGCTAGGTGTCTTTTTGATTATAAGGATCAGTCGTCCTGAGATTTGCTCTCTATCATTCTGCGAATGTATCCTTTGACCTCAATCACCTGCACTGCGCTCAGACTGTCGATAAGCTCCTTTGTCTGGGTGCGGACAAGCTCATCGTCCAGCACGGCAAAGTCGCTTTTATAGAGCAGGTAATCTACGGAAACACCATAGGTCGTCGATAATTCCATAAGAATACTAACTGGGATATCTCTGTTTCCACACTCATTCATGGAAAGCGTGGTCTGGTCTATAAAGAGCTGTTCTGCCATCTGTTCCTGGGTCATTTTAAGTTTCTTTCGCAGGGAACGAATCCTATTCTTATAAGACACCGCCATGTTTACACCTCCTTTCCGGAGATTAGTATATAACATTTACGATGGTTTTTCAACCTACAATGTGTCATATTCTTACGACACATTGTCATACAAAACCACTATATTTTGTGTTATAATAGATATAGGAACAAATAAGCGACGGAAACAAAACCACTCCTTTTCGGAGAGTCGGACTAATCTCATTATCCGGAAATATTACGCCGCTTTAGTTCCGGCTCAGTTCATTGACAATTAAATAGCAATGCAGATAACAACAAACTGATGTCCTTAAAGACGTGCCAAGACGTTCTGCTGCTGAGCGAATGCCTATGATGCGCGGCGTCCATGCCGCGCTTGGGGCATTCACCTAACAGCGTCCTGCTGTTGATCTGACGGAGTATCTCATTATCCGTGACCACCAATTTACCGCGCGAGAATAACAGATATGCCGCCACCTGCCGACAGTTCGCAGGAACCCTAAACGCATAGGGAACTCCTTAAAGGAACGAGCGCGGAGGACACAGTTATAATGATACTTCCGGCGACGGCTTGTCCCACAGGAATGGGCAGGGGTGAAAGTCCCATGCCAGGGTGCGTACTACCTGGGTCTGCATTGACACGCCAAAGCAGAAAAGGACGGGCATTTCTGTTCGTCCTTTACGCTGCGGTTATTTTATTAGATTCTTTGCTGTGATTTTACACAAATCTTTGCTGGTTTATTGGTAATTATGCTTAAATTCAATAAAATGGTGAGGGGATTGTGCTTTGCCATCTTGACTTTCAGGCTTTAATGTGCTAAACTTTACTTGTGAAACGCACGTCATAAGTCTGAAACTGGAGGTAACTATAGCAATTCTCAAGGAAGGGTATTTCCAACTTGCGAAGTTCCTTTGAGAATTGCTATTGATTATGGCAATGGTACTTATTATAACTGTTAGGAGGACAACAATATGACCTCAGAGCAGAAATCACTTATCATATCTCAGATATCGCTTCTTCTTGACCAGATGGTTGAGGCTCCGGCTAAGCCTAAAGCACCTGTTAAGGACGGTCCACGCGAAATGCTCACGACCAAGGAGTGTCTTGAAACAGTAAAGGGATTATCGTTCCACACGCTTCGTGTTCTGATTGCCAAAGGTGAAATTCAAGCGTTTAGAACAGGCGAGAACGGACGTGGACGTATCCTTGTCCCCAAGAGTTCGCTTCTTGCCTATTTTGACAGACTTTAAGACGAGAATCGCATTGCGATTATGCGTTAAAAGGGTCTGTGCAGGAGGTAATCTGAACATATGGCTACAATAAGGAAACGCGGTAAGACTTATCAAATCCGCGTCAGCACAGGATATGACGCGCTCTACCGTCAGGTGGTGCGTACAAAAACCTGGAAACCCAAACCCGGAATGAGCGATAAACAGATAGAAGCCGAACTTAATAAGCAGGCGGTAATGTTTGAGGAACTCTGCACCAGAGGAATAGTTCCATCAAATATGAAGTTTCAGGAGCTTGCAGAGAAATGGTTTGACGAATATGCAGTTGTCAATCTCAAGAAATCCTCGGTACAGCGGCTCAGAGGGGTGACAAAGCGGATTTATTCCGCATTCGGGCATATCAGGGTAGACAAGATAACCCGCGGTCAGATACAGGCATTCATTGATGACCTGGCGCGGAACGGCAAAAACTTTTTGAATGGTCAGCCGCTTTACCGAAAAACCATCATTCATCATCTGAATCTCTTGTCCGACGTGTTTAATTACGCGATACGATTGGAGATGATAGAGGATAATCCGTGCAAGAATATTTTCGTTCCCAAAGGCAGGAAAAAGGAAAAAGAAATATACACTGTCGAGGAAATGAAACAGCTTTTCGCACTCGCAGAAGAATACGGCACTCTGGATTATCGAGCTTTTCTTACGCTGGCGGTGTACAGCGGATTCAGAAGCGGCGAGCTTATGGGGCTTGAATGGAAGGATATCGACTGGGACAACAACGTTATAAGCGTCCGCAGGACTGCAAACTATACGGCAACAGACGGAACCTATACAGACACTCCGAAAACAAAAAAATCGGTGCGGTCGCTTAAACTGCCTGATGTAGTATTCGAACGGCTAAGAGAGCTGCGCACGCAGCAGCTTGAGAACAAAGAAATATTCGGAACAAAATGGGTAGACAGTGACCGGATATTTGTGAACAAGCTAGGAAAGCCGCTGTACAAAGGGGAACCTTATAAGTGGCAGAAAAAGCTCACAGAGGAACACGGCATGAAATTCTGTGATATTCATTCGCTCAGGCATTTTAACGCTACAGTGCTGATTCATTCCGGAATTGATGCCGCAGCCGTGTCAAGCGCTCTAGGGCATTCCAGCATAAGCACAACAACAAACATTTATTGCCATGCTTTTAACGAAGCGCAGGCAAGGACAGGAAATGCAATAGCAGCCGCATTGGACTTCACAAGTTTCCCTAAAGGGGAAGTTTCAGAAAATAAAAGGACAGAAATGCCTCTCTCAGAGCGCATTATTGCTCACAATTCTGACGCCGCGAAGGACATATGAAGGACAAAATTGCCTTTTCAGGGTAAAACAAAAGCCCTACAAACGGCTTAATACAGCCATTTGCAGGACCTTGAAGCGTGGTGGAGCCGAAGCGGATTTACGTTTGCACACGTAAATCCGGCTTTCCGTATTTCGCATTGTAGTGCGGGCTCGGAAGTGTTTCACCAGAGTTTCGATTTTGTGATCCGGTGAGTATCGTTGCTTTGTTGATTTAATTATAGCATATTTCACTTTGAAAATCAAGCTATAATTTTATTTATACAGTATAATATTTCTGCGAGCGGCTCCCCGGATTTTTAGGTTCAGAGAGTGCCAGAAGTCCATTTTCCACCAGCGGTTCAACGTATCGTTTTATACCGTAAGTCACTGATTTTATTCCCAGGAACTCTGCAAGCTCCTTTTTAGACCTCGGGGTACGGCAGAATTCCAAAATTTCAGTTGTTTTTTCGTCATCGGCTACGGATATCACAGCGTTACGCAGGCACACTCTGAACTCACCGTGAATTGCGGTAAATTCAGGCTCCGGGTGGTTAGCAGACTTCATTTCACGGCGAATAGTTGGTATTCCGGAGTAGCGATTCTCAGTTACCTGCATGACCTCCAGTGCATTTGCGAGAACAGGATTTCTTGTGTCCGGCTGCGCATTCCCGAGCATATCTATGCTTAACCGGCCGTACAGCCCTCCGGGATTTCTCACTTCCAGGCGATCAGAGAACACAATGAGCTGCACGGGCATTCCTTCGGTATGAATGCTGTAATCACGATGAACCAGTGCGTTCAGTATGACCTCCCTGACGGCGTTCATCGGATAATCGGGGATATCGGTGCGCTTTCCGTCTTTGTCAATGACAGTACGCATGCGTGTGTTTGCGCGGACAAAATTCATAGCTCCTTCAAGCATTTCCGGGATAGTTCCCTCAATCCTCTTATTATCAGAAAAGCGTGAGCCGTCCGGCTGAGGTTCGCAGTATTCAGTACCCTGCACGGCTGTTGCAATTATCCCCAGCTGCGGGAAGAACGCCTGGGGATACAGTCCCCAGAGTAATTCAGCAGTAAGAGTGGGCTTTCCCTCACGTACAACACTCATAAGCTCCATTATCTGCTGGTCAGAAAGCTGTGCAAGGTTAGGCTTATTTTCTTTAAGACGGAACAGGTAGTTTTCAAGTTTTGGCGTGTTCAGCGATGACATATCCGCTCGTTCAACTATGCGGATATCGTCCTGATATTTTTTGCGATAGGCTTCGTAGCTGTATATCTCATATTCCGTCATAGGAATATCAGCGTCGCCTACACGAATGTATGAACCTTTGATGCGCCCTTTTGCCTTATTGAAGCACGGGCGTTCCGAAATATCTATCGGCGGAATTTCAGCAGAAACCACATACTTACCGTCAATCTCTATACTTGTGAATACCGCACGTACGGGAGGCTCCATCTGATTGCACTGTTCCATTACTTTTTTCTGAAGCGCCTGCACATCAGATACTCCGGTTACTCTGAACCCCTCGTTTTCATATAGACCGAACACGATAGTGCCTCCGCTGTTCTGGTTTGAAAATGAGGACAGAGTGTCATACAATTTATCTGGAGCGCTTTTTTCTGCTCTTTTGACCTCGACAGTTTGAAATTCAGCTTTCGAGGTTTGTATTACATCTATTAAATTTAAAAGTTCGGTATCTGTCATTTCAAATTTCACTCCTTTCTTAAATTATATCATGTTATTTTAAAATGTCAAGGCAAAATATTGTGAAAATTTAAAATATCTTGTCAAAATTTAAAATTTCACACCCTTCCGATTTTAGTATATTCTTTTGAGCGTGGGGCGTCAGGATTTATTATACAACATCATCCAAGAAGATTGCAGACAACCTTGTCTCTTTTAGGAGAAAGACTACTTCTGCAACCATTGAGAATTACATCACCGCGCTCACGGAGTCGTTTGTGCTCTATAAGGCAGGGCGGTATGATGTCAAGGGAAAACAGCACCTGAAATCGCTGGAAAAATACTATGTTGTTGATACGGGTCTTCGCACGCTTCTTCTCGGTAAAAAGAAAAGCGATATCGGACATATTCTTGAAAACATCGTGTATCTTGAGCTTATTCGCCGCGGATACTCCGTCAGCATAGGCAAGGTGGGAGAGCTGGAGATAGATTTCATAGCCGAAAAGAGCGGCTCAAAGGTCTACTATCAGGTGTCAGCGAGCGTTCTCGACCCGGTAACGTTTGAGCGTGAGATAACGCCGCTTCGCAGGGTCCAGGATAATTACCCCAAGTTTATCATCACAATGGACGATATTTCTTCGGATAACGAGGGAATACAGCAGGTCAATGTTGTTGATTTTTTGCTTGAGAATGCGTAATATGTAATAACAGGCTTATTTCTTGCTGATGAGAAATAAGCCTGTTGTTTTATGAGCGATTAGCGGAAAGCATTTCTGCTACCGTTCTATCCGCCGGACACCATTCAAATGCCGTGAGCTCCCCCGGCGACACCCACCGCATTTCCTCGTGAACGGAAAGCCGCGGTTCGCCAGAGACAATCCCTATCTGGACAAGCAAGTTTAATAAAAATCAAGCTATTAAAGACACAACTTTTAATTAGCGTTATTTTTGTATTTTACAAGGACATATTATCTTCATGTAGCTACGTAAACTAACCGAATAATTTTCGGCACACAGAAATTTTCCCGAAGCGTAATTGCTTCGGGGATTTTTTGTGTCCGGGAGAGGAGAAAAGTATGTTTAACAATCAGCGTTATGTCACCCAAGGCATAACAAACACCGTGCCGCTCGTAACTCAGATAATACTTTGGGATTGCATTGATAGCATGAAAGTCGAGCGAAAAGATTACCTGCAGGTATTTAAGCTCGTAGCGAACGGCAACAATCAGCAGGTCATGCACAGTCAGGAGGAGCCTTCATACGAGCGAACTTTCACATTCCCAACTGATGAACCCATCACGGCAAAAATCTTCGTCATTGATGATGAAACACATTCCACCATGCTTTTGGCAGAAGAATATTGACTTAGGAGGAACACACCATGGACAACAACGAAAATACCAGCCCCGTTTGTAGCTGCTGCGGAGCAACGATTGAAACCGATGACTATTACACTTTTGAAGGCAGCATTTTATGCGATGACTGCTACCACAGCGAAACTGTCGCTTGTGAGCATTGCGGTGACAGAATCTGGGCGGACGACAACGCAGGCTCAGACAGTATGCCGCTCTGCAACTCCTGCTACGACGATTACTACACGACCTGTGAGTGCTGTGGCAGAATCATTCACCGGGACTACGCCAACTACGATGATGAGGACGATTACGCCTATTGCGATAGGTGCTATGAGGAACGCCAGAACAGTTCTATTCATGAGTACAATTACAAGCCCGACCCGATATTTTACGGTGACTCAAAGCGTTATTTCGGCGTGGAACTTGAAATCGATGAGGGCGGAAAGAACAGCGACAACGCTGATACGATTTTGGGTATCGGCAACCGGGTTGCGGAGCACATCTACATTAAATCTGATGGCAGTCTTTCAGACGGAATGGAAATAGTGACTCACCCCATGAGCCTGAAATACCACAAGGACAAAATGCCCTGGGCAGAAATCATGCGTTCAGCAATTCACATGGATTATCGCAGCCACAAAACTTCGACTTGCGGATTACATATCCATGTCAACAGAACAGCCTTCGGCAGTACCCGGGAAGCACAGGACGAGTGCATTTCCCGGGTTCTTTATTTTGTGGAGCACCACTGGCTGGAACTACTGAAATTCAGCCGCAGAACCGAGTACCAGATGAACCGCTGGGCAGCACGCTACGGCTATAAGAACAGCCCGAAAGAGATTCTGGAGGATGCTAAAAAGGGTTGCAACGGCAGATATGCCTGCGTGAATATTACGAATTATCACACGATTGAATTCCGTATGTTCCGTGGTACCTTAAAGTACAATACGCTGATTGCAACGTTGGAACTCGTGGACAAGATTTGTGAGCTTGCAACAGATCTCACAGATTCTGAACTGAAATCTGTAAGCTGGTCAGACTTCGTAGGCTCGCTTGATGACAGTACCGAACCCGAACTCATTACCTACCTGAAAGAGCGCCAGCTCTACATAAACACACCAATCACAGCAGAGGAGGACGATTAATATGTGTGCAATATTTGGCTTGATAGATTACAATCGCACTCTTAACGCGAAGCAGCGTGAAAAACTGCTTCGTGTGCTTTCCGAGGAATGCGAGGAGCGAGGAACCGATGCTACTGGTTACGCATTCAATCACAACGGAAAACTTACAATTTATAAGCGCCCGTTCGCCGCTCATAAAGTTCATCTCAGGCTGCATGACGATTCAAATGTAATAATGGGACATACCCGAATGGCAACGCAAGGAAACAAGCTCGATAACCGCAACAACCACCCGTTTCCCGGAATGGTAAACGGAATACATTTTGCTCTTGCCCACAACGGTGTACTTCAAAATGATGTCAGACTTCGCAAGCAAATGTCGCTACCAAGTACGCCTGTAAAGACGGATAGCTACTTAGCGGTTCAACTCCTGGAGCAGCAGAAAATCCTCGACATACAGTCCATTAGCGAGATGGCTGAGCTTGTCGAGGGTTCTTTTGTATTTACCGTGCTTGATGATAAGAGCAACCTCTACTTTGTCAAGGGAGATAACCCACTGGCTTTGTACCATTACGAAACTTGTGGACTTTATGTCTATGCCAGCACAGAAGCAATTCTTGACCGAGCACTTACACGCCTCGGAATCCTCAGCATTGAGCACCAGAAAATCAATACCAGCTGTGGTGATATTCTGAAAATCGACAGCACTGGTGCAATGGAACATGGTATGTTCGACACAACCAACCTGATGATGTACGATTATCGTTACTTTCGCCGTGATTGGTGGAATGTCCCCGAGCCCTGTGAGAGCGAACCACAGGACGTGAAACAACTTAAGGACTTTGCAAGCTCCATCGGCGTGTCCCGTGAAGATATTGACCTGCTCCTGAGCTACGGCTATTTTGTTGAGGAAATCGAAGAAATGCTCTATCAGCCCGGAGTGATAGAGGAAGCATTATGCGAAATCCTGAACGAGTGCGCATACGACTATTGTGGTGAATTCTGATGAAGAATTTTGTATTTGGATACGCCCGAGTTTCAACGGAACAGCAGAACCTCGACCGCCAAATTGATATGCTCCAGAAATACGGCGTGGATTTCATCTATAATGAGAAGATGACCGGAACGAAGCGCAACCGCCCGGAGCTTGAAAAACTCCTCGAACGCCTGACAGAGGGAGACACCGTAGTCGTGGAATCCCTCTCCAGGCTTGGTAGAAGCACAAAAGACCTGATATGGCTCATGGAGACTTTCAACTCAAAGGGCGTGAACCTTGTATCTCTGAAAGAATCTATAGACACTACGACTAGCACAGGAAAGCTACTTTTTACACTGATGTCAGCACTGGCTCAGTTTGAGCGTGATGTCCTGGCTGACAGAACCAAAGAGGGCTTAGCCGCCGCTCGTGCCCGCGGTAGGAAAGGCGGTCGCAAGCCCATAGATAGCGACGTCGTCCGTAAAGCAGTGAAGCTTTATAAGACAGGTCAGTACACCGTCAGTGAGATTACCGAGCTGACAGGTGTAAAGAAAACTACTCTATATAAAAATCTGCAGGGATAGCAGAGGAAAATAGGCTTGCTACTCGGCAGGCTTATTTTTTGTAAAATATTTTCAGCAAAGTGCACAAACTTTCTTATCAACCTTGCATTTTGTGTCAAAATGATGTATAATTAAATAAATATAATTAAAAGAGGTGTTATAATGCTTGATTATGACAAGGTGAGCAAAGTAAAACAGCTTCCTAATGCCCATCTTTTGCTTTCTTCTCTTCGTTCAGTGGGCTACTCTATCGAAGCAGCAGTTTCTGATATTATTGATAACAGCATATCCGCACAGGCAAGCATTATTGACATCTTTTTTGATTGGGATAATAAAAATATAGTTATAACCGACAATGGTTTAGGCATGGATAGGGACGACTTGATAAGTGCAATGACTATCGGTTCCTCAGATCCTGAAATGGAACGCAATAGTTTTGACCTTGGTCGTTTTGGCATGGGGATGAAAACTGCTGCTTTTTCAATTGGAAAAGTATTAACAGTAATAAGCAAAAATGAAAATATATTATCCAATGCCACATGGGATTTGGAATATATAAGACGAAGCAACGATTGGAATTTACTGGTGTATCCCAATAATGCAATTAATATTGCCAACCTCAATAGTTACCTTTCAAATTATGAACATGGAACTGTAATATGCATTAGTAACATTGATAGAATGATAACCTCGATGTCTGATGCTCAAAATAAGAGAAGGTTCTTTAAAACAATTGATGATGTTAAAAATCACATTGCACTCGTATTTCATAGGTTTATTGAAGATAACGAATTGCTTATTAGAGTAAACGGAACTAGCATAAGACCTTGGAATCCTTTTTTACCAGGAAACAGAGCTGTACAAGAGTTAGAGCCTGAAATTCATGATGAAAAAGGAAAAACTATAAGCATATATCCTTATGTGCTTCCTCATAAAAGTAAGTTCCAATTCGACGAAGATATGAAAGCTGCTGGAGGTTATAGAGGCTGGTTACAGCACCAGGGCATTTATCTTTATAGGAACAAGCGATTAATTATTTATGGGACTTGGTTCGGGATTATTAAGAAAGAACCGACATTTAACTTAGCTCGTGTTAGAATAGACATGAACTCTGATAGCGACTTTGACTGGCAAATAGACATAAAAAAATCAAAAGCAATCCCTCCGACGTATATTGAAGAAACACTAAAAAGAGTTGTTCATAATGTTACTCAGCAATCCACTTTGGTATACAACTCACGTGGAACGTATAGCAAATCTAATAATATAGCATCGCAACAACTATGCTGTGTTTGGGAACAGCGGCTAGACAACTCTGGTAAATATACTTTCCTTTTGAATAAAAAGCATACTCTTTTGAACAAGCTGAAGAAGTCTTTAGATGATTCCCAGTGGGCAACTTTGCAGTCGTACATGGAACTTGTCGAAAAGTGCTCACCAATCAATATTTCTGGCGTGACGGATACTATGGGAGTACAATCCAAATTCAATAGCTTAGATTTGGAAAATAAAAAGTTTGAGGCTAAAAAGCTAATTTCCTCGTTAAAGGCTAACGGATATGGTTATCCTGAAATCAAGGACTTATTCCAGCAACTCACTGATTATCAAGGCATTCTTGAATATTTTGACACAATTTTTGAGGAGGCATAAAATGTCAACAGAAATACTGAATAAAGATGAAACGTTCTATATTGCAGCAACTGAAATGTGCATGGCCAACATCAAAAACGGTAAAAGTGGAGAAGAAGCTATACAAATCACACTCGATGTTTTTGCCAGCCTTGTAAATAATATTGATAATCTGCGTGAATATTTATATAAAAACATTAGTTTTGAGGCAGATATTCGTCCTGCTATTTTGTATGGAGAAGGAATAAAGGATCGAGAGTGGTGGAGCAAGTACAAAAGCAATATTGATAATAAACTTATATACTGGAAAAGATACAGGCATTATCTTCAGGAATATAAGAAATGGAGTCTTGTTACTATTGGTAGAAGTATTGAAACCCCTACCGATTATATTATGAATGCTATTGCTAACCCTAGATCGGGTCTATCAGAGAAATGCTACGGTCTAGTTTTTGGATATGTTCAGTCTGGAAAGACAGCAAACTATATTGGTTTGATAAACAAGGCTGTTGATGCAGGATATAAAATAATCATTGTTCTCGCTGGAATGCACAATAATCTTCGTAGTCAGACTCAGACTCGAATCGACGAGGAAGTGCTTGGCTTTGAAACAAGTATTGAATATTTGAAAAAGATTAATAATGCTGATTTAAACTCTCTTTCAAAAATCGGTGTTGGTAGGGTTGACATGAAAGTAGATGTTCATGTCGAGCCATTAACATCTCGCGATGAAAAAGGAGACTTCAACAGGCAGCGTGCAAGCGTAAGTCGTACTTTTGATAATCCCAAGATATTTATTGTAAAAAAACAAAAGAGCGTCCTTGAAAATATTTACAATAATTTTCGCTCAAATCACTCGTTATCTGTCAATTCATCTGGCAATAGAGTTTTCTCTTGTGAGTATCCATTGCTCGTAATAGATGATGAGGCCGATCAGGCGTCCGTGAATACAAAATATAAAGCTGACAATAATGGTGGAGTTGTACCAGATGCCGACATGTCTAAAATCAATGAGATGATAAGAAAAATTCTATCTCTTTTTGAGTGCAGGTCATACGTGGGTTACACAGCAACACCATATGCAAATATTTTCATTCCGCCACATGAAGATAATCATGATGTGGGAGCAGATTTATTTCCAGAAGATTTCATTATATGTCTTCCAAAGCCTGAAGGGTATATTGGAGCAATGGAATTTTTCGGTGAAGATGAAAATAGCACCATTATGCCACTTCACAGAACTGTAAAAACGGATTTGGATTCAGTAATAGATATAAAAAGCAAATCCCTTATTGGTAGAATACCAGAATTGAGAACAGCTATCCTTTCCTTTCTGATATCTACTGCGGTTAGGAATTTAAGAGGATTTACCGAAGATCCAAACTCTATGCTCATTCATATAAATCGGCTTACTGATATACATAGTGAACTCACTGAGAGAGTCAAGGACGATTATAGCAATATCGAAAGTTACCTATCTGGCGGAGACTCTGCTATTATTGAAGAATTAGCAGATCTGTGGTACAAGGACTATGTTCCTACAACTGCAAAAATGAAAACAGATTTTTCATCTTATATGCAAGGCGTGTCTGATGTGGATTTTTGTGATGTTCTGGCGGAAATAAGAAGAATTGCAGATACGCATTCAATAAAGATAATGGAAATCAACGGTAAAAGTGATGATGTCCTTTGCTATAAAAAGTACAAAGACGAAAAGCGGCAACTTAATGTAATTGCTATAGGCGGTGATAAATTGTCAAGAGGATTAACTCTTGAAGGGCTTACCGTTAGTTTCTTTTTGCGTTCTTCTACAATGTATGATACTCTTATGCAAATGGGTAGATGGTTTGGGTTTAGACCCAAGTATGCCGATCTTTGCAGATTGTATGTTTCCGATGTGCTTTTCAGAAATTTTATGGTTGTATCATATGCAACAGAGGATTTAAGAGATCAGGTTAACTACATGGTTGATCATGATAAAAGTCCAAAAGATTTCGGATTGCGTGTATCTTCCGATCCTGAGCTTTATATCACTAGTTTAAATAAACTGAAAACCGGTCAAGAGTGTATCCTTTCCTTTAGCAACACAACTAGCCAGACTAGAAGTATAGAGGTGGATGCAGATTCTTATAATATAAATTTCGATGCAACGGACTACCTGGTTTCAAGTATGGGTTTACCTTCTTTGGACCACTGGAGCAAGTTGCAGCGTAAATCGCAGACTAAGCATATTTTCTGGGACAATGTAAGTAGTAGTTTAATTATAAACTTTTTTTCCTCATATCAAACTTCACAGCATGCAAGCAAAGTAAACGCCAAGAACATTGCAGATTATATTTCACAGCAAAACAAATGTGGAAACTTAGTAGACTGGACTGTCTGCCTGAAGAATTCGGGAACCAATAGCCCGATTAACATAGGAGGTCAGACTGTAGGCAGTGGATTGAATCGCAGTGAGGGTCAGTTCGTCTTTGATGGGGATATCTGTTCAATAAAGGCTTTAAAATCAAAAGATGAAGAATACTATGATTTTACAGCAGATCAACTGGAGCAGGTGAAAAAACTTAAGGAAAGCAAAGCAAGCGATTATGAGATTCGAAAGCAACTTCGTGATAGCAAGCACGGTTTGCTGATTTTATGTCCACTTGACTCTGAGGAAATTACAGTATTAAAGGTACCTGGTAGAGATCACAAGCCACCAATCGGTTTTATTGCTGTGTTCCCTGATGCGGGTGTAAATCAGACCTGCCGTAGCTATCGTCTAAATCCTATTGCTTTAGAAAGTGGTGATTATGTTGATTAATGCAATTGAAATATATAAAGAAATATTATCTGATATTCACAATCAACATACTGACAACAAAGTGTCTCACCTTAACAGAAGCATTCTGCTAACAAATAAGATTAGGCTAATTTTCATTATTGATGCTCAGAATGAAAATAGAACGCTAGCTGTTTTGTTACCCGGCGGTACAAGTTCATCAGTTACAAACAAATTTCCTAAGTGGAAAGGTGCCAATATTTCTGTCAACAAGATTGATGCCTACATAAATAAAGCCGACACCAACAACTATGTGATTATATCGCAGTCCCAAGGTTTTGATGAGAAGATTTTCGAAATTGTTGTTAATGATATCGCAAGCGAACTCTCTGTTGAGAATTCCTATAATGGAACCGTTTCATGTTTGGTAAGAGTACTAAACAAATGGAAACGTTTCTTTGATTTCCATTCTTCAATTGAAATGCCAGAACAAACACAGCAAGGCTTATATGGTGAATTGCTGGTACTGAAGCTCCTTATAAACACTTTTGGAAGTAAGGCCATTGATTTTTGGTCGGGAGCTGAAAAAGAAACCCATGACTTTTATGTCAATGGACATGCTATTGAAGTTAAAACATCTAGCTTAAAAGATTCCGAACGAATAAGAATTAGTAGTGAATATCAGCTCGATGCAGAAGATGTTGATGGTATGCTTTTTCTTTACGTTAACTTTGTTCGTCGCAGTTCAACAGATGGTCAAAAATTATCAGATATTGTCGCATTGATAGATGCAATGATTGATGAAACGAGCAGGATTAAATTTCATGATAAGCTGTTTAACTATGGATACATAGTAAGCTATGGTGACAAATACACTTGTGGGTTTCATGTTAGATCTACTAATGAATATAAAATTGAAACCGGGTTTCCATGTATCACTAGATTGCTTTTACCTCAAGGTGTAACTGATATTGCTTATTCTATTGACCTGAATCTCTGCAATGACTTCAAAACTTCTTGGGAAAACATAATAGATCAAATAAAGGAGGACGACTCTCATGAATAGCCAGTATGATGAATTAAACAGTAGCTTAATTGAGGATGTTCGTCGTCAGATAAGCGAAAACGGCGATAGTACTGAAAATGCTTTTACAAGCGTGTTTATTTCTTATCTTACAGAGCATGGTGAAACAAAAGTTGCTAATTCCACAGTGGCATACTGCTCAAATAGCCAAGATAAGGTAAAGGTTAACGCATATGCTTATGATGAATATTTTCAGACATTAACGTTGGTTGTAAGTCTGTATAATAATCGTTGTGAAATTGCGAAACTCAATAAAACTGATGCCACTAAAATATGCAAGCAAGCTACTAAAATGGCTAAAATGTGCTTGTCTAAATCACCAAGTGAATTACAGGAGCTTGAAGAATCAGGTAATATATATAAACTGTATGAATTCATCAGTGGCCTTCCAAGTATCGATAACATATCGATTATTTTGCTGACCAATAAAATAGCTGGAAAAGAAATCCCTGAGGATACAGCAATAAACAAAATTCCTGTAAAATATGACATATGGGATATAGAACGCTTGGCTCAAATTGTATTTCAAAAACGTGATACAGAGAAACTAGTTATTCGTTTCAAAACCAAATACAAGTATGATCTTAAGCTGATAAAGGTTCCGCAAGATAACAGCATATATGATTCTTATGTAGGCTATATTTCTGGAACATGCCTGGCGCAGATTTATAAAGATGAGGGTCAAAAGCTAATTGAGAAGAATGTCAGGTCTTTCTTGCAGGCTCATGGAAAAGTTAACCGTGGTATAAGAGATACCCTTAAATCAAATTCTCAGATGTTTATGGCATACAATAATGGAATTTCCACGACTGCTGAAGATATTGTGATTGATGAATCCAATGTTCACAGTGGATTGGTGACAATAAAAGAAATTCATGGTTGGCAGATTGTAAATGGTGGTCAAACAACAGCATCAGTTTATACTGCCATGCAGGCAAAGATTCCGCTTGATGATGTGTTTATTCAGATAAAACTCACCGTCATCAAAAATAAGGAAAAGACCGATGAAATTATCAGTAGCATATCTAAATATGCGAATAGCCAGAACAAGATTACCATGTCTGATTTTAGTGCTAACGATGATTTCCACATTGAACTAGAACGTTTATCAAGAAAAGTGTATGTTCCTGCTGAAAGGGGTAAATCAACCAAGAGGTGGTTTTATGAGCGCGCTAGAGGACAGTACACTGTCGAACTCAATAGACAGCCTACCCAGGGCGAAAAGAAAAAATTCAAAGAGCAGAATCCCAAGGAAAATTGCGTTTCCAAAACGGTTGCCGCAAAGTGTGCAATGTGTTGGTTGCAGCATCCTGATATAGTAAGCAAAGGCTTAGAATCTAATTTTGTGATCTATTCAGAGATGATTGCAGAAGGCACAATCCATAAGCCAGATGAGAGCTTTTATACCAAAATGATAGCCCAGGTTATCCTTTTTCAGCATTGCGACAAGATAGTAGCTGAACAAAATTTCATGGGGTATAAGGCTAATATCAATTATTATACCATCGCACTTTTATCAAAGTATAATGCAGATAAGGTGAATTTTGATGAAATATGGCGAACACAAACCCTTTCACCTGAGTTGTGCAACTTGATAAAAGACTTGTGTTATACGGTCCATAATCATCTTACCAATCCTGGTGAGGAAAACAAGGGAATAAATATTACTCAGTGGTGCAAAAAAGTAGAATGTTGGACGTTACTACAAAATAGATATGAAAACCACTCTATATAAATATAAAGAACAGGAGATTTTCTATTTATGTTTCATGTTTTAGATCTGTTTTGTGGTGCAGGTGGATTAAGTCTTGGCTTTATGCAAACTGGCAGGTATGTAATTGACGTAGCAGCTGAAATTAATCCCAGTGCGCAAGAAACTTATTTACATAATCATGAAAATGTGATTATGTATGATGATGTTTCTGCTATTGATTATAATAACGAAGACTTTAGAGGAATTGATATTGTAATCGGTGGTCCTCCGTGTCAGGGTTTTTCAAATGCTAATAGGCAGAGAAATTGCATCATTAGTCTCAACAACAAATTGGTCAAGCAATATGTTCGTGCCATTAGGGAAATACATCCTAAGGCATTTGTCATGGAAAACGTAAGTATGCTTAGATCTGATAGGCATAGATTCTTTGTTGAAGATGGCGATATGGATGATATCAGGAACTTTAATATACCAGTTACAGATAATCATATCATTCTTTTAGAGAACGATTATGTTTTCGAAGGGTTGATAGATATAGCGAATGATAATGTACAGGTAGAACAGTATTGTTGGCCTTCGCGCATTTTCAAGCTCCTTTATAATATATTGAAAAAGGCATCAAACCCCAAAAGAAAAGAGTATCTAAATTCTAAAAAACGGGCAATTGAGCGTGCTGTTGCTGATATTGTTACTATCCAAGGAAACGCTAATATTGTTGATGCAAACAATGCTGTTGATCATGCTGTTTCAGGGTATTATAATGGTGAAATAGAAGTCGATACATTAGTCAACCAAATTAAAAGCGCGCTTAATGTCCAAAAGTTCCTAGGCAAAATGCTTGAAATTTATACTCAACACGTAGTTAAAAATGATCTTGTGTTAAATGAGCATGGTGATATTGAAATACATTTACAATCATTCTCTGTTCTTGATTTTATTCAACACGTTTTAGGATCTGATGAATATGGATACAATTTACATTCGGACGTAATTTGTGCAGCCAATTACGGAGTACCTCAATTAAGAGAGCGGTTTATTCTTATTGGGGTTAGAAACGATTACTTAAAAGAGGGTGAAAAAGTGTGTGCTCCTGAACCAGAGTTCACTGTAGGAAATTATCGCACTGTTCGACAAGCAATATTTGATTTAAGACATTTTAAGCCTGGAGTAAATATTAACAATGACCCAGGCATAGATTTTGCTAATAAAGGTGAATCAAACGCTTTGCTCGACCAATTAAGAAATAATGATACACTCTACAATCATATTGCAACAGCCACCCGTCCAAATGCTCAAAATCGTTTCGATGTATTAACGCCAGGGCAAAATTTTCACAACCTGGATAGTAGCTTAAAAGAAAATACATACTCAAACTCTGCAAGAACGCAAAACACCATTTATTTGAAACTGAACTACGACCAGCCCTCGCCGACAGTAGTTAATGTTCGCAAATCTATGTGGGTACATCCTGATCCGGATATTCATAGAGCGATAAGCATTAGAGAAGCTGCACGTCTTCAATCCTTTCCGGATTCATTTATTTTTACTGGAACTAAGGATTCACAATATCAGCAGGTAGGTAATGCCGTTCCACCATTGATGGCAAAGGCTATTGCCCAAAAATTGGCAGACATAGTAATCGATGATGATGAGAATGATAATCCATAATTCACTAAATCACGTATTTCCTTTTATAATTATGAACATTAAAATTCCACAAAACGGTGCTTTTCCGAACATAGATTCCCGAACGGCTTTCCGAACGAAAATACCCCCGAAATCAAGCAGATTTCGGGGGCTTTTCAATTGTCCGTAAAACGTTCGTTTTCTGAACGCCAGAGCCAGGGCTGATCACATAAATTATAAAGCCAACAGCCCTATGAGTTTTTTATTGACGATAGCCAGGCACAGAACAGTGAAAGCTGTTGAGTGCCTGGCTGAATTTATTTTTTGTTCTTTTTTATCAGTTGGCGAGGTTCGTTAGTATATCCGGCGATATAGTCGATACTCACATTGTAGAACTCTGCAAGGGCGATCACACGGTCAAAGGGAATAATGATTTTTCCGCTCTCATATTTGCCATAGTGCTGCTGTGAGGTTCCTATGACTTCGGCGACCTGAGCCTGTGTCATGTCATGATCTTCACGCAGGTCTTTCAGCCTTGAGTAGTACTTCTGCATGGCAACACTCCCCTTTCTGAAAATATTTTACCATGTAAGCAGTTGGCTTACATGACTTTAAGTGCTATATGACTTATCGAAAGCACTGTCTTTATGTACAATTCTTGTGTATATAATTTGTGAGTATATACAAAAATTATTTAATTCGAAATAAATCAGTTGACATTAAGTTTGTTATGACTTATAATATGTATGAAGTTAAGTCTTATATGACTTAGAAAGGAGAATGCTGTATGTTTGAGTTGACTAAGGATCTGTTGGACAAAATAGGCAGAGCAATAATGCCTGACGCTGAGCTCGTTCCTGTAGGTCCGCACTTTGAGGCGTCATGCGCTGCTTGCACCGGAACATGCAAGAATGGCTGTCAGGGTACTTGCAAAGGAAGCTGTAAAGGCGGATGCACCAGAACGTGCAAAGGAAACAGCAGATAATCTTTTGGGATTGATGTATCAGTACGTCAATCCCGAATTACTATAAGGAGATAATATGAAATACCAGACCCCGGAAAGAAAAATCAAAACTATCACCATTACTCTGACCCAATCCTGCAATTTAAAATGCAGCTACTGCTACGAGAATAATAAATCACCTAAAGCAATGACGTTCAATACTGCACAGCAGATCATTGATAAAGAGCTGCAAAACAAGGATAAATATACTGGATTTGAAATCGACCTGTTTGGCGGAGAGCCGTTCTTACAGTTTGAATTGATAAAACAAATCACAAACTATGCATGTCAGGAGCTTAATGATTTTCCGCATACAATATTTCTTACAACTAACGGGACTCTTGTGCATGGCGATGTTCAGAAGTGGCTTATCGATCATAAAGATTGTGTTATATGCGGATTAAGTCTTGACGGAACCAGGGAAATGCATAATACCAACAGGTCAAATTCCTTTGATTCTATTGACATAGATTTCTTTGCTGAGAATTATCCTATGCAGGATATCAAAATGACTATATCCAGAGAAACACTTCCCACAATGGCTGAAGGCGTAATGTATGCTCACAAAAGGGGATTCGAGGTATCATGTAATCTGGCTTATGGCATTGATTGGTCTGATCCGGATAATGTTGCGATTCTTGACAGGGAGTTACATAAGCTTATTGATTTTTATATAGCAAATCCTCAGATCACTCCTTGCTCTATGCTATCGATGGGAATAACGAATGTGCTGCTTGAAGACAAACGACCGCATCGTCATTGTGGCGCAGGTATTGAGATGACAGCTTATGATGTTGACGGCCGCAGCTATCCGTGTCAGTTCTTCATGCCTCTTTCAGTCGGAGAGGAAAAAGCCTCAAAGGCTAAGGATTTAAAATTCTACGAGGATTTTATTCCTTCGGAGCTTGCCGATGAGAAGTGCAGGGACTGTGTAATAAACAGATGCTGTCCAAATTGTTATGGTTCGAATTATGCTTCTACGGGTAATATATATCACAGGGATATTAATATGTGTCGGCTTACCAGAATAATGGTCAAGGCCTGCAGTTATTTCTATGCAATGCAGTGGCAGAACGGCCAGTTAAATGTGGAAGGCAACGAATTACAGAGTATGCTTAAGAGCATTGAGGTCATTCAAAAGGAACTCGTAATATCATGAAAGACTATTACAGGATACTGGAGGTCAGCCCATCAGCCTCATTTGAGGTGATCAAGGCATCTTACAGAGCGCTTGCGAAAAAATATCATCCAGACACACAAACCAGTTCGAACACGGGAAAAACAATGGCTGATATTAATGAGGCTTATGAAACTTTGTCGAACTCTCAGAGCAGGAAAGAGTATGATCAACAGTACAGCCGTTTTATTAACAGCACAAAATCGTGTGAAAAAAATGTTTCAGGAAATGACGCTGGCTCTCAGCTTAATAAGACTACAACATCCGAAAAAAGCAGCAATGAGCCCGATAGCAGACATGGCTTTTTTTCGTTCGTGAAAAAAGTCGGCAGTGCGATAGTTGAAGATTATACCCAGACGTGTGAGCGGCGTAACAGAGAAATCGAAAATGCATATATTCGTGCTCAAAGGCTTCCTGATGACAGATTGATTTATTGCTTCCGTACATCTGGCGGTGCTGAAAAAATTGGTTATGCCAGAGAGCTGGAACACAGGGATTATCTGTATCTGGACAGTAATGGCGTATATCAGGCTACTTATAAGTACAAAAATTTCAGGTACTGAGGCATTACACGCATAGCCCCACCAGGAAGAACATTTTCACAGCATAATAAATTGATTTCGGGATACTGACCGCATAACAAATAACCTCCACGGTTTCGACTGTGGAGGTTTTCGGTTTCTGAACACACCAACAGTATAGTAAAAAATATTGGAGGTGTTCAAATGGAACATGACGGCTATCAGGAACTCGCAAATGCAATAGTGATACGTGCGGCAAAGGACTATCGCATACTCTTACGGTTTTACCAGAAACACCCTGACAATGCGATAGCAGAAAGCAGGATCAGGGAGCTGGAACACGACGTACATACTTCATTCTTTCAGAGCCTGACCACTCTTGACGTTGACAGGATATTCGCTGAAATCAGAGCCGAATTTGAATAATATTGTGCCCCTGCCGGATAAGGCAGGGGCTTTGGTGTACATTACTTCACAAGAACGATTTTCTTATCAGCGCCTTTTTCAAAAGGCATATCAGTACATCCGTTCGATAGTATTGTTCTTTTATATGGTGAACATTCACTTTTGTCAAGTGAATAAAGTGAATTTTAGTGAATATTCAGTCGAAACCAGGGAATGTTGTGATTATTATATTATGATTATCAAGACTAATTATAGTTGAAATACCGCATTTCCTGATGTGATTTCATCAAAAACCGGGTAAATCAGGCTAAGGACGCGTTCAGCCTGTTTCAGAGTTTTTCAAGAAAGTGTAATAAAAAATAATTATACTAACTATTAAATAACAGGGCGGATGCCCTGTTATTTTTTAAGGGGGAGGGGAAGAAATCTCACTCACTTCGTTCGTTCGATTTCCCCCTCCCCCTTAACCCCCACCCCTTAAAGGGACTACGCTTACTGGCAAGATTATTTTGCTTTACATATACACATATACATATGATGTTAGCTTTTGGTAAGTCAGGAGAATGTGCGACAGGGATAAACCTGTCGCACATTTTTGTGTTGATATGATAGTCTGAATGGGGAGGGACAGAAATCTCATTCACTGCGTTCATTCGATTTTCCCTCCCCATTGACCCCTCCGGATCATTTGTATGATTGTTCTGGTGGGATATTGTCTGAGGATTCTACCAATATAATACTTCTGATATAATAATTAAGTCATCCGACAGGAGAGATCCTGTCGGATGACTGTGTCTTATTCTGAAGGTTCTTCCTTGTTATCTGGTTTATACAGTGGGATTTGTGATTCATAAAATTCTTTAATTGAATCGAGCTTTTCTTTTAATATTGCATACATTTCATCATAGTTGTGAAACGGAAAAGCAGCTGTAGAAGTTTTCGGAAACAAAGTCGGATATAATTCCTTCGAATCAATAAAACCACGTACATATTTTTCCCTTTGAAACTGGTCTATTAATGCTGACATAGAAACTCCCCGGAGAAAACGTTCTATATTCATGATACCAAGGCAATCCTTATTCATGTCAGCAGCCAGATCGAAGGCGAAATTCATCATAGATTCATTAAATATCTTATACAAATCATCTTCGCTGACAGCATGGTCTTTCTGGATATTAGCTATCTCATCAAGAAAATGCTTCCTTGTCAGATACCTTGTTTTTACATTAATTGCCTTCAAGATATAAACATGATCATACACCAACTTTTTGAAATTTTCAGCTTCTTCAACGGTTTTCTGCGCTTCATCAATTTTACCTGCCAACAGCTGCTGATTCGCCAGCTGATACAGTAACATGAGCCTGTTGTCGTCAGAATAAATAGTATAATTATGAACAAGATCGTCCATGATTTGGGATAGCGCGCAAAGGTATTCCGTATTTTGGATATCGGTGTTGAAGAACAGTGCAGATATATAAAAGACAGCTGAATAATAGATCACTTTCTTATATAGCTTCAGATCAATGAATATATCAGGGAGGGTTTCAAGCTCGTCTTCTGACAGATGCTGTTTCATCACGGAATGCATATGAGTAGACTCCAGCGTTCCGGTCTGCAGTTCACTTAACATTGCTTCGATCATAACAAAGTTCGTTACATCAGGCTGTCCCAATACGTTTTTATTGATATTTCCTGCTGAAGAATAGCTTTGGATAATGCTTACCAGGTTATTTATAATATTGCTTTTGGCAGGCGTTTCTTTATCAGGCCACATGTTGGAGATCTCAGATACTGCCGAATAATTAATGTCTGCTTGTGTCAGCCAACTTTTGATAAGAAAAGAGTCATATATCGTCTTAACCTTAAAGTTCCTTTCTACGAGGTTTTTATAAGCTTCCTGATCATTACTCTGCAGTAACAGACAGATGTATGCATTGTTGTTCTTTTCAGCTGTATCTGTGATTTTCACGCTTTCAGGATTTTTTTCAAGAGTTTCCCTTATGCTCTTCAGACAGGCGTTATTGGGGTATTGAGATTCAAGGAAGTAAAGAAGCTCCCATCTGAACGCCAGTGCTTCCATGTCATCAAAGACAAAATTGCATTCCAGACTGAAAATCAAAACAAGATTATTACAATTATCGAATGCATTATATCCGGCAATATATGTATATACATCACTCATAGCACTTGAATAGTCGGTGGTTTTATATTCATTACGGTGTTGGAATAAAAATAAAAGAATACTATGCGAGAAAAATAGATATTCTTCCTGATATTCGTTGTTTCGCAATACTACAGCGTGATGCCTGGTCATTTCCTGTATCATAATATCACTGACACCCGGAAACAGTCTTTTGATCTGCTTTACAGTCACATACCATGGAAATTGTAGCATATAAGAGATAAAGCAGAGCAGTTTAAGCATTTCCTCCGGCAATGTATAATCACTGTACAGTAATTGAAGATGCTGATTAATGGTCAGTAATTCTTTCCTGACTTCATTCTTCCTTATACTGCGCTGTTTAAATTCTATATTTTGTTTCGCATATAGCTCATTGAGATACTGAATTCCCTGCTGCGTAAAAATCGAATCAAGGTGATGATCAGATTTGACAATTGCCCTGGTCAGCAGAACGATGTGCATTGTATTGTAATTGGCCAGTCCCATGATATTGTTCAGATTATTTGAATCCAGAAGCTCTGCCTGTTTCTTTTCATCGGCAGTCTGGCTTTTTACAAGATCCCTGATATCATTAATATCCATTGGACCGATCTCAATAGCATAATCCACTTTATAGCGGCTTTCTATAATGACATCGAAGTTCCCTTCTTTCAGAAGTTCCATGTAGTTCGAGTCAAATGTGCTTTTATCAGCGTTTTCGATAATGACAAGAGTGCTTTTAGCCGTATTCTTCTTAACAGAAAGAGATCTTATAGTATCAAAAGTTCTGAAAGAAACGTCTTTGTACTCTATGATGTCATTTATTGATTTCTCAATACTGGTATCGTACTTGACAAATACGATTTTATTGTACAGCTCCCTGTGGTCTAAGGCAAATTTATATATCAACTCAGTCTTGCCGATTCCCGGTTCTCCGGATATAACTGCGATCCTGTCATTGTTAAGCTTGTCATTTATGCAGGACAATTCAGCGTTACGTCCTATGAAGCCGGTTATGTTATCTTCCCTCAGGCTGGCTTTCCTTATCAGCGATACCTTTTCATCGCCCAGGAGGTGAAACATCAGGGCATTTGACAGCATTTCGCAGATGCATTCGATATAACCGTTTCTGTCAAAGTCGTATATACGTGAAAAGATAGCCTCCAGGGTGTTCTTGTAGCCTTTTGAGTATATAGCGTTCATATCCTCGTATATCGTTTTGCCAACGTCATATTTTACAGTCGAAGCCTTTTCGGATATCTGCGTCTCAAGAAAATTCTTTACTCCATCCAGATAATCCTTACGGGTCTCAGGATTCTTCAGTCTGGAATAAAAAGTGGATTCGCCAAAGCTTTTCCTGACTTTTGAGCTGAGCATCTGTGGAGCAGCGGATTCAGAAGCTGTTTTTCCATCGGCAGTAAGGAACACCCTGGAAAATTCATTGCAGGAGAATGATCTTTCATCTGGGACAGAAGTCTGCTTATTACCTGGAGCATTATCATCATCGTCCCCGATGGGTTCATCATCTTTATAATGCAGTCTGCCATATATCGTTCTGACCAGCTCCTCAAAAAGAACCGCCTCCTTTTCTTTTACAGATTTACCCTCTTAAACCTTTTTGTTACACCTGTTTACCGCCTTAGTCATAGAAAAAACCTCCCCAAAAAATTTTTTTAATAATTTTTTCACCTCGATTATACCACAAAAATGCCTATAAATCAACCAACCGTCTTACGTGTGCCTATTTTTTAAAACAGGTAAGAGTTCCTGCAGCGGTTTTCAAAACCTGCTACACTGTAAGTACACCGGACGACCGGTGAATAAAAATCAAGGAGGTGCTACTATGGCATCAAATCACCAAACTCCTTTTGAGAATTTATACAAACCACCGGATGGAAAAATTGATGTTCCGGAGTTCGTGAATTATCTGAAGGAGAATACCCCATACCTTGTTTCGAATGGCAATTTGTATTTATGGGATCAGGACCATCGTTGTTTCTTACTGATGAGAAGAATGGATATCCCACCATGGATAATATCGAAGATCGATAAGTCAGTGAGCGTACCGTCTTCTGCGATAAACGAAGTAACCAAACATCTGATATGGGCTCCTGAAAGACAGAAGGACCTTGAAACCCTGCGTCAGAATTCACAGTTCTATATAAACGCGAACAACGGGGTCATTGACATCAGGGACGGAAAGTTCTGCACCAATGAGGAGGCTGAAAAGCTGGCGCTGAACAGCGGTTTCACGTATCAGCTGGATTTCAGCTATAACAGCGAAGCAAAGATGGAGCAGGCTCTGGCGTTCCAGAAGTTCGTTGAAACTTCGCTCGACTCCGGTTCCGATCCGGACAAGCTGAATCTTTTGCTGGAGATTATCGGAATATGCATCTCGTCCGTTATGATCGCGAGGAAGTTCTACTTTTTCGTAGGAGCCACCAAGAGCGGCAAGTCCGTTATAGCCGACCTGATACAGTCTGTGGTATTTCCTGAGACAAGCGTTACGGCATTCGGACTGAACCAGCTCGGAGCCAGATTCAACACGCAGCACCTTGAATATTCCAGAATAAATATCTGCCGTGAGCTTACGGCAGGAAAACTGACCGGAACGGATATCCTGAAAATGCTGGTGTCCGATGAACCGCTGTTCGTTGAGGGCAAGGGAAAAGAGAGGTATGTCGCGCATATCCACACCAAGCTGCTGACCTGCACCAATCAGATGCCGCTCTTCGGCGAGATGGACGCAGCAGGAAACCAGTCCATGACAGACCGCATGGTCGTTCTGAGGTTCAACCACACGATAAGCGAGAATGAAATGGACAGGCACCTTCCGGAAAAGCTCCACAAGGAACGCGATATCATCTTCTCGCTTGCCGTGAAGGCTCTCATGGAGCTTCACGGGAGGGATTATATCTTCACAGCACCGTCAGACACCCGGGAGCTCATGCGGTCGTATCTGCATGAGAGCCGTTCGCTTGCATTGTTTATTGAGGAGCGGTGCCAGATGAGCGGAGAGGTACATATCTCCGTATTCATCGAAGTTTATAAAAAATTCTGTACGAAAAACGCGCTTGTTCCGTACAAGAATAACGAGATAAGCGCGTATATTGCAAACTGTTTCCCTGCAGTACGCAAGGAGAAGTTCCGCATTGACGGCAAATATCTATGGGGCTGGAGAGGAATAAGCCTCTCAGCAGATACAATTAATAACAAGGAGGAAAAACAATGAGTGAAATACCAGACAGCAAGATTACGAAAGGTAATATATTACCTGACAATAACGCTAAGACTTCTGCGCTTTCGTTAAAGGTTACGCAATTACAGGATGAGTTCGTAAAAGAGCAGTCTGCAAAGAGAAATATGACTTGTTCCGAGTATATTCGTAATCTGCTATTTGACCCAAAACGGCAGGATATCGTCATTGAGAGAGGAAGTGATATTTTCGTTAAGCTTGCTGAAATATATGATCTGCTGGTGGACATAAAGCAGAAATTCAGCGTAAAGGATCAGGATTTTGGCCAACTTAACGGTATACTGTGTGAGATACGCAGTAAACTTGATTCCATAAGCCAGACATTTGAGAAAATGAACGGGGATATATCGTTCATTTTCAACTCCATCGAAGCTGTCAAAAATGGATCTGATTCCGAAGATGAAGAAGATGACACCGTATACGTTGAAGACGACATCAGTGACGGCGACATTCAGGAAGGCGATAACGACTGATGGCAGTATGTATATTTATTAACAACACGGATAAATCACTGGACAGTCTTGATAAGGCTGATAAGTACATCAGCCACCCGTCCAAAATTGCCCCAAGGGGTATAGTGGGTTCTGGCTGTCCACCGGACCAGTGGGCAAGTTCTAACAGGGCCCTGAAGCGGTTCTGGCATGCTGCGAAGAAAAAGCAGCTCCGGCATATCGTCATCGGGTTTGACCCGAATGACAACGTAGACAATGATAAAGCGGCTCGTATCGCCCTCATGATCGCACGGCTTTTTAAGGGATATTATGTCAAGTGCGCAGTACACGACAACACTCTGCACCTGCACATTCATATTATTGTCGGGAATACCTCGTATATCACAGGTAAACAGCTTGATATGTCAAAGACAGACCTGTGCAGATTCAAGGCAGAATGCACGAAGATACTCAGGGCAAACGGGCTTTATGGCATTCGTATGAGGCACGGCAGGATCGACAGTTTTCCTGATGGCGTAACGGATTCCGAACTGATGGAGATACCGGACGAATGGTATGTCGAAAACCCCGGTGATGCGATTTATGAGTCTGTGGAATCTCCGTATACCGCTGACACCAGTGTGAGAGGCTATACCGGTTATCCGCAGTACAGAACGTATAACAACTTCTATATCACCAACAACTACTTCGAACAGCCGGGTGATTACAATATCACCCACAGCCGCAGCAGGCAGACGCAGCGTAAACCGATATCCATTGCTCCGAGGCATGAACCGAATCCGGAATGCTGGAAGAATGCGCCCACTACAACTGAAAGTCCGCTGTTGCCGGAAGCACAGACCACGGCTCCCGACGACCGCTTTGAATCTGTTATTGATATCGATTCGGGAGGATTTTTCGATAAACCTGTACAGGCTCCGCCTCCACCACAGCCCGTATTGACCGAGGTCAGGGACGGCGTCAGTGTGTTATTGTGTCAATACTTTCAGGACAGGGATCAGGCGATGGCATGGATAATGAGCCAGCCAGTTATTAACGAACGTATCAGATTTTATATTGACGGGGTCCTTGTTCCGTTCACGAATGGAGATCGGATCTTTCCGTTCATACCAATATGATTTTTATGGACCGTCCGGACCTTACGGACCAGGGGAGGTACGCATATGGATTCAAGAGCGCCACCGGAAAAGCTCCGGTACACAGTGATATATTATACCTGTGAAGCAGTAAAATCTGCAGATCAATTACAGGAGGTCATCAACATGGCAGACAATGAGAAATTTACCATCGACCGCTCCGACCTGACGAGCGGCAACTACGTCACAGCAGAACAGACCACGGTCATGACTGATGGCGAGGCTCCGGTCTCGCCGCCGGAAACGGTCATAGCGATAATCCTCGCAGGACTTATCCGCAGCGGTGCGGTTTCGTGAGCGGCTGCTTTTCCCGGAAAGGAGGTGAAACACCGTGAGAAAGGCTGCTTTATACGCCCGATTTTCCCAGAGAAACGCTGAATATAACAAAATCGACCCGTTCAAACGAGGGAACTCACGGGTCTGATTTTGTTACGCTTCGCTATATTCAGCGTTTCCCTGGCAACAACCAGCGTGACGAGAGTATTGACGCGCAGGAACGCGCCATTCGTAAGTACGCAGAGGAGAACGACATTGAGATCGTCGAGGAGTACATCGACCGTTCCAGGACCGGCACGAACACCGACCGCGAGGAATTCCAGCGAATGCTGAACGATTCGCGATACGGGCTGTTTGACCTGGTGATAGTCCACAAGCTGGACAGATTCGCCCGGAACCGCTATGACAGCGCCGTCAGCCGGAAGATACTCAGGGACAACGGCGTGGAGCTGTATTCTGTCATCGAGAAATTCGATAATACGCCTGAGAGCATAATCCTCGAGGGTCTGATGGAAACGCTGAACGAGTACTACTCCGCGAATCTGTCCCGCGAGGTCATGAAAGGCATGAGGGAAAACGCCCTGCAATGCAGGTATACCGGAGGTTACGTCCCGCTGGGGTACAGGGTGGACGATACAGGGCACTTCCGGATAAACGAGGAGGAAGCTGAGGTAGTGCGCCGTATCTTTTCCGGGACGATACAGGGCATGAGTTACCGGGAGCTTCAGCAGGAGTTCAACGAGAAAGGCATACGCACGCGGACGGGAAAGCTGTTCGGCAAGAACTCGCTGTATTCCATTCTCACCAACGAGAAGTACATAGGCGTTTACGTCTATAATCGGGCGGTATCCAAGGACAGCCGCGGTAAACGAAACAACCACCGCAGCAAAGCCGGACGACCAGATAATACGCATTGATAATGGTATTCCCGCGATAGTGACCCGGGAGGAATTCCAGGCGGTGCAGGAGCTGCTGAAAAAGCGCCGCAGATCCCGACGTGGGCGAACGGATACCGAGAACGTATACCTGCTCACCGGCAAGGTTTACTGCGGTATCTGCGGCGGTAAGTACTGCGGGAACAGTCAGTACAGCGGTCGTAAGAAAACGCTGTACTACTGCTACCGCTGCAACGTCCGTTCGCGCAGGGGCGGTATCGGCTGCTCCAACCGCGAGATAAGCCGGAACTGCCTTAAGAAGTACGTCCTGCGGTTACTGGCGGATATCCTGTTCGACAAGGACAGACTCCCGGCGGTAATTGAGGAGTACAACCGCGCCGTTATCCAGGCGGAAAGCTCCGTTGAGAGCGACAGAAAGCGGCTGAAAAAGTCGATAAAGTCCCTGGAGAACGAGGTCGGGAACATCATCAACGTTATCGCAAGGACAGGGTCAGAGAGCCTTACGGCGGCTCTGGACGGAAAGGAGAAGGAGCTTGTGGAGCTGCGGGCGCAGCTTTCCGATCTTGAGCGCAGAAGCGCCAGGGTCGATATCGACGAGGAGCAGATAAAACGAGCCTTCGACTACGGCAGGGAGCTGCTGCTCTCCGGAAAGATACCGCGGCTGCGGCAGCTCATCGAGCTTTACGTTGAGCGTGTGGAGATACTACCGGACAGCGTGAGCGTTACGCAGGGGAAACGCTGAATATAGCGAAGCGTAACAAAATCAAACCCGTGAGTACGCTCGTTTGAACGGGTCGATTTTGTTTTATTCAGCGTTTCTCCGGACATCCTGCGCGGATTGCAGGCAAACGAGAGCGGCGCGGCTCTGGACAGGCTCAACCGAACTTATCCGGAGGCGCTCAAAATAACCCGGAAAGCGGACAGGGAGGAGGTCGTTTCCGCTTCCGGAGAATAACGACGAAACCCGGGGATTTCTCTCCGGGTTCAGCTTGTCGAAAAAGTCCAGCGAAAGCTGGGCTTTTTTTCGTAAATATGGTATAATAAAAAAGGGTGATAAAAATGTTGAGCAGAGAACAAAAAGAAAGAAGCCAGAGTGAAATAATCTGCATAGACGACCTTGTGCTGGAAACCCATCTGCTGCGAAAGATAGACGAAACCGTGGACTTCAAGAAGATATACGACATAGTAGGAAAGCTGTACAGCGCGGACAAAGGCAGACCGAGCACCGATCCGGTAGTGCTTTTTAAGGCGGCAATGATACAGCACATTTATGGGATTCCATCATTGCGCAGAACCGCAGAAGAAATCAGTCTGAACATAGCATACCGTTGGTTTCTTGGGTATTCGCTGACTGAGAAAACTCCGCATTTCTCAACATTCAGCTATAACTTCAGCCACAGGTTTACGGAAGATGTGGTGCAGCAAATTTTCGACTGGATACTCAACGAGATAAACGACGCAGGGTATCTTTCACCCGATGCAGTATTCATTGACGGGACGCACATCAAGGCTAACGCAAACATGAAAAAAGCCATTCGCTGAGCCGTTCCCGAGGCTTCCAGAATCTATAGCAAACAGCTTCTGAAGGAAATAAACGAGGACCGTGAAGACCACGGCAAAAAGCCGTTTGACGGTGGAAACCCACCCAAAGAGAAAGTAATAACCGAGTCCAGAACCGACCCTGAATGCGGAGTTTTTCACAAAGGCGAGCATAAGAAATGCTTTGCTTACGCCGCTCAAACTGCCTGCGACAAGAATGGATATATTCTCGATGTGACAGTCAATGCAGGCAATGTTCACGACAGCGTTGCTTTCGATGGGCTGTACGAAAGGCTGAAAAAGCGCTTCGCAATGCGGTTTGTCGTAGCTGACGCAGGCTACAAGACTCCTTGGATATGCAAACGTGTCATAGACGACGGACTGATTCCTGTTCTGCCTTACAAGCGCCCAATGGGCAAAGATGGATTTTTCAGACCTTATGAGTACATTTATGATGAGTATTTTGATTGCGTTCTCTGCCCCGAAAACCATGTTTTAAGCTACTCCACAACCAATCGCGACGGCTGCCGCGAGTTCAAAAGCAAGCCCTACATATGCGAAAACTGCCCTTCCCGCAGCAAATGCACAACTAATTCCCAATGCACTAAAACTGTTCTCAAGCACCTCTGGAGCGACTACCTTGAGTTAGCCGAGGACTACCGACATACTCCGGAGCTCCGCAAGCTTTACGACCGCCGCAAGGAAACGATTGAGCGTGTTTTTGCCGATGCAAAAGAAAAACACTCTATGAGATTTACATATTTTCGCGGCTAGACTCGCGTCATTAACTGGGTCAGGCTTAAATTTGCTGCCATGAATCTTAAAAAGTATGTGCTGCATAGGTGGATATACTGTTTTTTCTCGCATTTCTTGTCAAGTTTTTCGTTTTTCAGATTACTTGCTGCTTTATATTCAAAAAGCCATCTTTCGCTTTTCAACGAAAGATGGCTTTTTCGACAAGCTGACCCGGGGATTTCTCTCCGGGTTTATTTTTTGCTGAAAATAGGTAAAATAGGTGTTGAAGACTTCTGTTCATATCATCCAGACAGGCACGATAAGGTTATCTGAATTGACCGCGGAAAGCTCCGGGCGCATACAGATTATAGCGCCCCTGCCCCTGGGAACGGAACCCTTGTCCAGCACGGAAAAAGCACTCACTATCTCGCTGGCAGGATTGACGGAACGCTTTATTTCAAGCGGGTGAAGCTCCCCGTCGCTTTCGATCACCATGTCTATTTCGTTGGATTCCTTGTCACGGTAGTACCACATCAGGCAGTCCCTGGCGTCGTTAAAATAGGACTTGCGTATCTCAGATACAACATAGTTCTCCAGAATTGCGCCGTTTATTGCGCCGTTCGCGAGTATCTCAGGGGAGCTGTATCTCGTCAGATACGCGACAAGACCTGTGTCAAAGAAGTACATCTTGGGAGTCTTTATGGTGCGTTTCAACAGGTTGTTTGAGTACGGGCGCAGGTAGAATATCACGTCAGAGCGTTCCAGCACGGAAAGCCAGCGTTTTGCCGTTTCATCCGACACTCCCACATCCATTGCGATATCGTGGACGTTCAGGAGCTGCCCCGTGCGGCATGCCGCAGCACGGACAAAATCCGCGAACATCATCTTGTCCACGCGCTCGATAAGTTCGCTGACGTCGCGCTCGATATAGGTCTGGAGGTAGCTGCTGTAGAACACGTCGCGGTCGGTGAACCTGCCGCTGGCAAGCCCGGGCATGGAGCCTTTCCAGATTCGTTCGTAAAGCTCTTTCATGTCTGCGGGAGCGTTCGTCTTTCTGCGCTCCTTGAGCTGTGCGAGGTCAACGGCGAACGGAGCGGTATTTCCGGTCCCGTATATTTCGTGCTGCGAAAGCGATGTCATGTGAAGTATGGCGACCCTGCCAGCGAGGGATTCCTGCGCAAGCTCCATCAGTCTGAACGTCTGCGAGCCGGTCAGCCAGAAAGCACCGGGCTCTGCACCGTTATCTATGGCGATTTTGATATAGGAGAACAGCTCCGGCGCATACTGCACCTCGTCAATGAATATCGGCAGACTGTGCGTCTGCATGAACATCGCCGGGTCAGTCCTGGCAAGTCTGCGCTCCTGGAGGTCGTCAAGGGTGACATACTCACGGTCGTCAGTCATAAGCTGCTTCAGTACCGTGGTCTTGCCGACCTGTCTGGGCCCTGTTATCAGTATGCAGGAATATTCCCCGGTCAGGGAAAGTATCCTGCTCTCGATATCACGCTTGATGTAATTCATGCTTTTCTCCTTTCGGCTGATATTCGATTCAATCTTATTTTAGCCGGAACGGCTGTAAAAAAACAGAGAGCCGGAACTCTCTGTTCTTATTTTGCACACTTAACTGCTTACGTGTGCATCGTTGGTGGAGCCGAGGGGAACTCTTCAATACCCATAAACCTCCGCCTTGATATTTTGGCTTTGTAAAGCCATTTGTTCCGTATATTTTTCCCAAAACCTAAAAGTCTGTTTATGGGAAGATTTATCATAGATATATTATACAGCACAATGTCTGTTTTGTCAAGCAAGGTTGAGTATAATACATGAATTTCTACAATTGGTGGTAAATATTGCTCTAACCAGGAAATCAAGCTATGATTCAATAGTCACCTAAAAGCAAGAAATCTGCCAGATGAATGATTTTTACGCCGTTAATATTTCCTCCGGCGAGGTCGTCAAGCGTTACTACATATTTGGGATAGTGATCCTTTATTTCAAGAAGGTTTGCTATCTCACGGTCGGACTGCTCAGGAAGATTCCTGCATACCTGGACGTACACCTTTTCGTCACGGCGGATGGCAACAAAATCAATTTCCTTCGTCTCGTTCTTGCCGACATAGACATCGTAGCCTTTCCTGCGCAGCTCAAAGAATACGATATTTTCGAGCATTGCGGCTACTGATCTCGGGTCGAAGCCCATTATGCAGTATTTCAGTGAGGAATCCGCAAGGTAAAATTTCTCCTGTGTTTTCAGCAAGGATTTCCCCTGCATATCGTAACGGGAACAGCGGTATATTATGAACGCCTTTTCCAGCCACTCCAGGTAGTTGTACACGGTTTCCACCGACAGGGAGCGCCCCTCGCTCTTCAGGAACTTCACTATTGCGTTAGCCGAAAAGGTCTTTCCGACGTTTTCAACTATGAATCTGGCAACACGGTTGAACAACTCCTGATTGGTTATGTTATGCCGCCGGGCAATATCATTCGTTACAACGGAGGTATATATTCCTTCCACTATCTGATAGGAAGAATGGTCGTCGAAATTCCCGAGTGCTACTATCGGAAATCCACCTTTTCTGATGTATTCGTTCAGGAGTTCATTTTTCGTTAATTCGCTGTCCTTATGGAACTCCATATACTCAGCGAAAGACAGCGTATAAACCGGGATTGAGATGTACCGCCCGGTCAGGTAAGTGGAGATCTCGCCGGACATTAGTTTCGAGTTGGAGCCGGTCACATAGATGTCCACGTTCATGTCCTCCAGCAGGGTGTTGACTGCCTTTTCCCAGCCGGTGACTTCCTGCACTTCGTCAAGAAGAAGATAGTACTTCCCTTGACCACTCATCTGTGACTTTATTTCATCGAACATGTCCTGCGCAGTCATGGAGCGGTTGAGAGTTTCAGCGGTGTAGCGTACGGAAATTATGTTGCTTTCAGAAACTCCGCTTTCCATCAGATCGTTCTTCAGCATTTCAAGGATCGTGGATTTACCGCAGCGTCTTATTCCTGCAAGTATTTTGACCAGCGGTATGTCGCGGTATTTTCTGAGGGTTTTAAGATATATGGGTCGGATTATCATGTTATCGCCTCCTATACTTATTATATCCAAAAAGGTCTGAAAAATCAAGAGTTTTTTCTTTAAATTAGCAAGAACTATTCAAAAAGTGATAATTATATAGGCGCTGACAGAAAATGCAATTGACAGAGATGCCAATGTTTTATGCCTTTTAACTCTAAATTGCCAATATTCCGTTGGCAGCTTCCAAAGATGTTTTGTGGTTTACACAGATTTTTGGGGAGAGCCATTCTGGCTGACAGACCTCAACTGGCAGCTTGATTCAGTGCGCCCTGGCGAGCCTGATAGGTAATTCACACGAATTTCACAGCATGTCACCCTTTTTATGGCAATGGGCATTAATTGCGCGGTGTTGCCTTAATTCTTTTTCGAGTTCTTTTCTGGTGTTTATCTTACTAATCAGTTCTTCGGCTTCGTCCTGCGGAACATAGATTTCCTTCCTTTTGCCGTCAATGCTGACGCGGTGATAATAATAGACTTTTCCCTTGATTTTTTTGTGGATACAGTTCCGGACTGAAGAGAATCTATCTGTCTTTTCAGTTCGTCTATACGTTCCTGAATTTCGTTTTGAACCACTGCTATTCACCTTCCGGTATCATTATACCCTGTTATACCCATTTCGCCAAGCGTAGGTGGGTATAACGCAATAATCTTTCGGCTGAAATTCGATGTAGTCTTATTCTAGCCGAAAATCAAAACCACAAGGAATAGTCACCGAATTATGTTTTGCTGGGTTTCATAGCATTCAAAAAATCCGCAAGAGCCATTTGTTCCTTGTCATTTAACCGCGTCAAAGCACTCATCAGATAAGGATTGATCTCGCTATCATCTTCACGGAAGAATTGCTCCAGGGTGACGCCGAGTGCGTCGCAGAAGTACGACAGCGTTTCAACAGTAGGATTACGCAGTCCAAGCTCTATTTCACGCAGGTGGCTCTGGGAAATTCCCGCCATATTCGCAAGCTTGTTCGTGGTAAGCCCCTTTTGTTCTCTCAGATATATTATTCTGGACGCAACATTCATGCCATTCACCTCTCCTTGTAGTATAATTATAAAGTATATAGTGATAATTTATTACTTTTATATAGTTGACAAGTTACATTTATTGTGATATAATTGTATCTGGATAAAGATAACAACCGTTTTAAAAATATCTGAGGTATATTATTTCAGGAGAAAGGACGAGTTATGTTACAATTCAATGCAAGATCCAATATGAAGGTGTGCGCGTTCTGCAAGCATTGGAATGATCCTACAAATTCCGCGATAACCCCCAAAGCGCCGCAAATCGGACTTTGGAATTACGATGGACAGGTACAGAATATCTGTCTGAAGCGCGGCACCAAGATAAAGGGGCAGACGCCTGGGTGCAGTAATTATATGTGCAAGCTTTGAGGGGGTAAATACAATGGGAACTAAGGAAATAGCAGTTGAAATTCTGAAAAATACTGCTTCCATGATGTCTGAAACCGTAACACAAAAGGCTGCGTCTTCTCTTTCTACGGTGTCTAAATCATCGGAACCTATTAAGCTTCCGTTACTAACTGATGATGAAAATGTTCTCAAATATGTAAATGAACTTCAGCTTGATAACCCTAAGAATATGGTTGAATTTCTTACAAAGGGTTGGTTTGCTCAGTTTGAGTGTATAATGGACGCAGTTAATGAGACAAAAGTAAGTGATCTAATCAACTCATGCTCATTAATTGAAGGAGCTCAAAGGCAGTATAAAAGAGCGGTAAAAAATGAATCTATCTTTAGCGATGAGCTGAAGGCTGCAATGGGCAAGCTTGATGAAGGTCTTCCTCAGTTGGAGGGAAAAGCTTTAGATTACATTGACCAAATCAGAGCCATAGACAACAGACCCAAACTATCCTTTTTCGTTCGCTCGAGGCAGGATATAAAAAAGGTAGATACATACAATCATTGTGCCAAGGCAGCAATAGAATGGATTATGAATGGATACAATCTGCTCTTTACAATCGAGTCTGCACTCAATTTGGATTCACAGGATACTGTTGATAATTTAGAAAACTTTGAATCCAAAGTCCTGGCTGGAGATAATTGCTCGTTGATGGACGCTTATGATGATAAAAGAGATCAGGAATTTTGGACTACACTGTCTGATAAGCTGGAAAGGATACTGGATAATTCGGAACTACTTACTGATTTCATGTCAAGCGAAGATAACGATGTAGAGCAACAGATAGACTATGACAATATAGATTTCAGCTAAATTTAACGGGAGGTAAATATAATGGCTAATCGAAGCAGAGAAGAAATGGAAAACGAGGGCAATGCAGGTCTTGGTATCCTGGGTGCATTGGCACTTGGCTTACTTGGAGCTGGTGTTGCGGCTTCAAGCAGCAAAAAGAATAAGGAAAAGCAGGAACAGGAGCGCGAGCAGGAACGGAACCGTCTTAATGGCGAGCTGCGTAAAGTCGATTCTCAGATAGACTACATTGATTCACAGCTTGCAGATCTCCGATCCGGATTCCTTGGGTCTTTTCTGAATTCGGATCAGATCGATTCACTTAAGGCAGAGAGAAGTCAGCTTGTTGCTAAGCACAATCAGCTGGTTGACGCAATAAATGGTCTTGAATGATATGGAAGAATTATTGATGATCCCGAAAACAGAGGGAACAGTTTCAACCTCGCGTACATTTCATGAGCAGCTTAATATAGAGGGCGGAACAACTGGATACGGCGTTCTTGCAGCGCTTCTCGACAGCAACATGTCCAATATTGACGCTATCGCTGAGAACCTTGGAAGATATATTGCTCAAAAACAGGTTAAAGAGAAATATGATGAGCAATTCTTTGACCCCAAGGTCGGCAGGTTCAAGAATTTCATGACTCGCAATATTTATCTCAGCCAGACGAAAAAACAGGAAATGACCCTGGAACGTGCCAGAACCGGCGTTGTTTCCGCTTTAGCAACGGAAGCTGCTATAAAGGTTTCTGCCCGTGCCGCTCAGGCGTGGATGCAGCATTGCGATAAGATGACTGTCATATCACAGCTGTATCAGCTGCTCAGCAGTTTTGCAAATGCGGATACAGAAAATTCTGATGTTGTCAACGCGAGGATAGAGCTTTCAAAAATCAGAAATTCTCTGCCTATTTCTATTACCGACAAAAAGAAACTGCTTGAAAAATACCGTTCGCCTGTTCCGCTTGAAGATATGACTTTATCTGCGTTGAACGGTGAAAACAGCAGCGCTATCCGGGAAAATGTAGCATATATGCTGTATTCGATATACTGTCAGAAATACAAGGACGATCCTCGAGGAATGGATACCCTTATGGTTTATTATAATTTCCTCGGATATCACGGAAATTATGCAAAGGAACTGATCCGTGAAAATGGTGAAACCTATTCCAACATCACTGATGACCAGGTCGCATTTCTAAAAATGGCTCGTGGAATGTTAAAGAACGTATTTGTGACTATTCCAGAGATCAATGTTGAACGTATTGTAACACAGGCTGATGAAATGGCGCAATACGATCCGTATTCGATCAGAAGAAAAAAGGTGCAGAAAGTTGGCGCAGCAGGAATAATGACGCTTGGAGGCATTTTCGCCAAACGTCCGGATATCGTTCTACAGGCAGGCTCAACTGCACTTTCGCAGGCTCAGCTTGAAGGTAATGACAATGCCATGGAATTTTTGGCTAATACGTTTAAGGATAAAGGAATTGACTTGGACTCTTTTATCACGATGAAAAACCAAAGCAAAAACATAACAGACTCAGCAAATGAAATGATTTAATACGATAATGTCCGCCCGAATCAAGGCGGACATTATATGTATATTATATTTTTAGACAGCAAGTATTATTAATCGAGGAGGCATGATATTATGTTCATTCTGACAGCCATATTAGGTCTTGTTGCTGGAGCAGTAATAGGCGCGCTTATAGGTGCAGTTGCCGGAATTATTATTGGTCTTTTAGGGCGGGTTTTCTTTCCAATTACAGTTGTCATGACAACGCTTGATAATATATCGGGTAACTTTTGGATATCACATCTGTGGTTAATAATCATTCTGGCTGGAGTGGGAGCGGCTATCGGAGGAATTTTCGGTATAATATGTGGTTTTTCCAGCGGTTCAAATTAAGATAGTCTTAATCAATAGCTAATGTATCTTCGAATATACTTCTCCACGTTTACTTTCAATATTCTCCACTGATTTCCCACTCTGAACGCCTCGATTTCACCGCTCTGCACTAACCGCAGAGCGGTGTTTTTTCCTATATGAAGAAGTTCCTGCAACTCTTTTAGTGTCAGTATATCCTTAGCATTATTAAGCATTATTACACGCTCCTTTTCGGTTTATTTAATCCCATGTTTGCCCGAAAATTCTCCAATCACAGAGATATATTATTCTGCTGAATGGAGGTGATCCGATGAAGGAATAAACGCACAGACGCTCGCTGCAATCATCGAAGCCGGAATAGTTGCAGTTTCCGGACTTATCGGGATAGTCAGTGAGCGGCGCAAGGACGAGAAGCGCAGTCAGCTTCAGCAGAAAATCGATGACGCAGAACGTGAAATGAAACGCCTTGACAGCACGGATTTCCGGCTGAAGAAGTAGTTTATTTCAGTTTATCCTGCACCGATTTTCTGTGTAAAAATGAATCCCCGCAGTTGTGATGTAAATTCACGACTGCGGGGATTTTGTTTTACCTTAAAATCGCATAACAGAGCCACTTAGGAGGTGTACAAATGTTTGAAAATCAGCGCTACTGCACAAAAGGAATAACAGAAAATGTTCCATTACTGACGCAGATAATCATCTGGGGGCTTATCGATTCAATGAAGATATCAGAAAAGGATTATTTGCAGGTGTTCAAACTCACGGCAGAAAACAAAATGCAGCGCATAGTTCATTCGCAGGAACAGCCGCCGTATGAAAAAACGCACGAATTCCGCACAGATTCGCCGGTCACTGCTAAGATTTATGTGATCGACGACGAAACCCACACAACAATGCTTTTGGCAGAAGAATATTAAGGAGAAATCATGGAAAAGAAAATTGAATTACAGCACCTTGTCTGCAATTGCTGCGGCGAGGATATCGGAAACGATGATTATTATGAGTTCAACGGAAGTATCCTGTGTAACCTGTGTTTTCACAGTGAAACGGTTGAATGCTCGCATTGCAGCGACAGAATCTGGGCTGACGATAATGCAGGCACTGATAGCATGCCGCTCTGCAATTCGTGTTACGATGATTACTACACGACCTGCGAATGTTGTGGGCGCATTATTCATCGGGACTACGCCAACTACGATGATGAGGACGATTACGCCTATTGCGACAGGTGTTATGAGGAACGCCAGCAGAGTTCTATCCACGAATACAACTATAAACCCGACCCGATATTTTACGGTGACAGCAAGCGTTATTTCGGCGTGGAACTTGAGATCGACGAGGGCGGCAAGAACGGTGACAATGCTGATACGCTTCTGGGTATCGGCAACAGGATTGCGGAGCACATCTACATAAAATCCGATGGAAGTCTGTCAGACGGAATGGAAATTGTAACTCACCCAATGTCCCTAAAATATCACAAGGACAAAATGCCTTGGGCAGAAATCATGCGTTCTGCAATTCGCATGGATTACCGTAGTCATAAAACCAGCACTTGCGGACTTCACGTCCACGTCAACAGAACAGCCTTCGGCAGTACCCGGGAAGCACAGGACGAGTGCATTTCCCGGGTGCTTTATTTTGTGGAACATCACTGGTTGGAACTGCTGAAATTCAGCCGAAGAACGGAGTACCAGATGAACCGCTGGGCGGCAAGATATGGCTACAAGAATAGTCCAAAAGAAATTCTGGAGGACGCAAAGAAAGGCTGTAATGGTCGCTATGCTTGCGTGAACATCACGAACTACCACACGATAGAATTTCGTATGTTCCGTGGCACACTCAAGTACAATACCCTCATAGCAACCCTTGAGCTCGTGGACAAAATCTGCGAACTTGCAACAGATCTGATCGACACAGAACTGAAATCCGTAAGCTGGTCGGACTTCGTCGGTTCGCTGGACGACAGCACCGAGCCCGAACTTATTACATACTTGAAAGAGCGCCAGCTCTACATAAATACGCCAATCACAAGCGAGGAGGACGACTAACATGTGCGCAATTTTCGGCTTGATAGATTACAACCATACCCTTAATGCGAAGCAGCGTGAAAAGCTGCTTCGTGTGCTTTCCGAGGAATGCGAGGAGCGTGGAACCGACGCTACCGGATACGCCTTTAACCATAATGGCAAGCTGACGATATTCAAGCGTCCATTCGCTGCTCATAAGGTTCATCTCAGGCTGTATGACGATTCAAATGTAATAATGGGACACACTCGAATGGCTACTCAGGGAAATAAACTCGACAACCGCAACAACCATCCATTCCCTGGAACGGTGAACGGAACTCATTTCGCCCTTGCTCACAACGGTGTACTTCACAATGATGTGAAACTTCGAAAACAGATGTCACTACCGGGTACGCCCGTAAAGACGGATAGCTACATAGCAGTACAGCTCCTGGAACAGCAGAAATCCCTCGACATTCAGTCCATTTCTGAAATGGCTGAGCTTGTCGAGGGTTCTTTTGTGTTTACGGTTCTGGACGAAAATAACAACCTGTACTTCGTTAAGGGAGACAATCCGCTGGCGCTGTATCATTACGAAACCTGTGGGCTGTACGTTTACGCCAGCACAGAAGTAATTCTTGACCGAGCACTTACGCGCCTCGGAATTCTAAGTATTGAGCACCAGAAAATCAACACTACTTGCGGCGACATTCTGAAAATCGACAACACAGGCGCAATGGAACGGGGAATGTTCGATACCACAAATCTGATGATGTATGATTACCGCTATTTCCGCCGTGACTGGTGGAATGTCCCGGAATCATGCGAGAGCGAACCGCAGGACGTGAAACAGTTGAAGGACTTTGCAAGTTCCATAGGCGTATCCCGGGAGGACATTGACCTGCTCCTAAGCTACGGTTATTTTGTTGAGGAAATCGAAGAAATGCTGTATCAGCCAGGAGTTATCGAAGAAGCATTATGTGAAATTCTGAACGAATGCGCATACGACTATTGTGGTGAATTCTGATGAAGAATTTCGTATTCGGATACGCGCGAGTATCCACGGAACAGCAAAATCTCGACCGCCAGCTTGATATGCTTCAAAAATACGGTGTGGATTTCATCTACAATGAAAAGATGACCGGAACCAAACGCAACCGACCGGAACTTGAAAAACTGCTTGAACGCCTGACAGAGGGTGACACCGTAGTCGTGGAATCCCTCTCAAGGCTCGGCAGGAGCACCAAAGACCTGATATGGCTAATGGAAACTTTCAACTCCAAAGGCGTGAATCTCGTTTCCCTCAAAGAATCCATCGACACCACGACTAGCACCGGAAAGCTGCTGTTCACTCTGATGTCTGCGATAGCCCAATTTGAACGTGACGTAATTGCTGACCGTACTCGCGAGGGTCTGAACTCCGCACGGGCAAGAGGGCGGAATGGCGGGCGTCCGCGCACGGATTCTGAGAAACTCCGCAAGGCAATCAAGCTCTACAATACCCAGCAGTACTCCCTTGCCGAAATCGAGGACATGACCGGAGTCAAGCGCTCTACGCTGTATCGTGGGATTCGTTCCAAAAACGGTTGACGAACGGCACGTTGATTTTGGGATAAGTTCTGGGAAGAAATACGGTGTAAAAGGGGCATTTTTCTGTGCATTTTCGAGTGCCTGAAAATCGCCCCATAAACGACCGTTTTTGAAACATTCAGATAACAGCCGGAGAGAAATTTCCGACTTTCATATACAGTCAGCGCTCGCAGTTCAGCGGGCGCTGGCTTTTGAAATCTGCTTCACCAGCGATATACTTTATTTCTTCCAGCGTGATATAATCTATATAAAGGAGATGGTTTTGTGAAAGTTGTATTCAGCGTTATCGGGTGCGCAATCGCCGGAGCAATAATCGGTGCGGTCATCGGAGTCATCGTACAGGTTTTGTTTCCGATTTACGGAATAATCTCATCAATTGAACTCGCCCTTGGAGTCAATGGGACTGTGAGATTGATCATCGTTATTGTTCCGGCTGTTATCGGCGCTATTCTCGGAGGAATAGGCGGGGCCGATGTTGATTAGCTAATGTATCTGTTTACTGCGAGTAATTGCTGGTTCTGAAAAAGACTGTTCTGCGTTCTATTATAGTATCAGCCCCGGGGTGTAAATCTCGGGGCTATTTTCAGTACAGATATATTTTACCATCCCATCACATCATACCATGATAAAATTTTTTGTAGAAAAAGCCATACCACGTCACCATACCACCACAAAATCAAGGTGAGTGTGTATTAAATGCGCTGCGATATATGTTTCCTATATGATTTTAAGGTGTGATGGTGTGATGGGATAAACTCATGGATATGTACTTTGTTTTTCATACAAGCTATCACCTCCTGATTTTAGTACACAATTTGAGCGTTATTGTCAATTCCAATATAAATTATATTTTTTTGTTAGCAAGCTTTATTAATGTAATTGATCATCTGTTTCGAATCATTCAGTATATCTTAATTCCGTTATCTGGATTATGTCAATAGCAATTATGCACAAAAAACATCGGTTGTGTAATAAAAATAATTTTTTATAAAAAGGACAAAATGCACAAAATCTTTATTTTACAATTTCCGACGTAATATCCCAGGTGCGATTTTACAATAGTACCAAATAAAGGCAAATTACGCTGCAAAGCGACATATACAAAATTCGGAATACAGCAGATTAGTTTTTTTATCTAACGATATTTATCTATATTGCTACATTTTAGCGTCTTGTTCAATTTTTGAATAATGACAAATAAGTAAAATGGTCTTGAAATTGGTCTTGAAACGTGATATAATACTCGAGCTTGAGAAACAAGTCATTGCTGCATGGTTCCATTAGCCGGGTTACTTTGACTTACGCTAGCGTTCTGAGCAAAAATATTCTCACCTATCACATACGGAAAGAGAATTGTCGACGGTCTCTTTCTGCGTGTGAGGCTTTGTTCCGGCCACTGCAAAAACAGCGGACCGGATATTCTCAAGGAGGAAGTTATGTTTAATTCCATGAATAACACCACTGGCATTGATTCTATCGCTTACAGCAAATCATGTGCAGATACTGTTTCTGCTGTACATTCACTTGATTCATACAGTGACATAGTACGAAACACCTTGGGGAAGTCAAACAACACCCCGGATATTTTACGTTCTACGGTGAAGGCAGAGTTCAATGCTCGGAGTCTTGAAGAACGGCTCAAGGCTCTGAAGGATGTCAAGAAGGACAAGCTTTGCGTTATTAGTTTTGGCAGAGGTTTTTATAAACTTCAGGAATCTGGTAAGTACCATTTTACGAGCGCATATGTTATGTTCTCGCTTGATGGGAAAATGTATTACTTCAATTACGATGAAGATAATCATCCGGTTGACTTTGATGTTTTCTTGGGTTACTCATCATCTGGCGATCCAGCCGTTATGATAAAGACCGGTGAAAAACATGACTACACGGGAGAAGACACCCGTGATGTCAGATGCCCCGAGTTTTTTGCATCAAGACTTGCTGTCAAACGTTCAGAAAGCAATGAGTATGTTGCAAACTACTTTTATCATGCTGCGACAAACCAGCTTTCCTGCAACATTTCCAATGAGATTCCCAATGCTGATGCGTCGGATCTGATGTTCAAACTGCTGGCAAATTTCATAAACAGAAGCAGTGACACACTGAAGTGAGGTGTTGCAGATGGACGATTACGAATTAGAATCTTTCTTTGACAATGAGCCTCTTCGTGACGTTGAGGATCAGTTTGATGAGATTGATGATCATATTCCGGATTTGGAATATGATGAGGATGACCCGCTGGATAATGAGCCTGAACTAGATGTTGAAAAGCTCAATATGCCTCAGCAGACCAATGAAATACTCAAAGACTGCAAGATAGATGAACCTGTCAGCGATATCGACGAGTGTGATGAAGACCAATCTGATTCCGAGAGAGATCAGCCTTTGCTTTCGGCACTTGTACCCAGGCACAGGGATAAATCTCAAATCAAACATAAACCTTTGGGTGTGGATTTGTGTCCGGAATTTTCAGGATCCCGAAACGACCCACCCAGTCAGCCTGTCAAGCTCAAGCCCGGCAACGCATATGAGCTTGCGCAGGAACTGATGAGAAGGGTAAATTTCATAATCGTTTGCAGTGCCATAAACATGTTTAACGGCATTGTATACGAGCTTCTCGACAATGAGACCCTTGACCGGCTCATTCTCAAGGAGCTGAGGGAACCTATCGCTGAAATAGGCAGGCCCGAGATAATCAGCGCAATCAGGGCGTTCGTCAAGAAGGAACCCAAACTTGTTATCGATGACCCGACCATCGACCCGAATTACATTGTGTTCAGAAATGGACGCCTTGACATTCGCACGATGGAGTTTGCTGATAACGATCCGCTTGTATTTCAGACTTCGTATCTGAATTTCAACTATGACAGATACAATACACACTGCCCTAACTTCGAGAAGTACCTCGAAAGCGTTTCAGGAGGAGACCCGGACATCAAGGAGCTTATGCTCCAGACGCACGGGTACATCGCAAGCTGCTCCATGGACGCCAAGTCCTTCTTCCTGTTCATCGGCGAAGGGGACACCGGTAAATCCCTGACGATTGGGTTGGATACTATGTTTTTCCCGAACGACTTCGTATCGACCATAGAGCTGCAGGCGCTCGGCGACAAATTTTCAACCGGTAATCTCGCAAATGTGCGCCTTAATGTGGGCGGCGACCTGCCTAACAAGCCGCTCACTCCTGACGTTGTGAAGCACGTCAAGGGAATTACGGGCAACGATATGATGACGGCAGAGAAGAAATTCGTACAGCCGTTCAGCTTCAAACCTACCTGCAAGCTCGTGTTTGCGACAAATCACCCGCTTGTTTTACAGCAGCGTGATGACCAGTTCTGCGAGCGGCTTGTGGTGATACCATTTGACAACAAGATACCTAAGGACAGGCAGGATCATGACCTGCTTAACAAGCTCAGGGACGAACTTCCTGCAATCTTCAACATGATTCTTGAGGCGTTTCTCAGGCTTCGTAACAATAATTTTGAGTTTAAGAAAGTCGTTAATCTCAGTAACTATGTTGCAATACCATTATCTGAGTCCGGCTCCGTTTCTCATCTTGAGGAGGCAGTGGACGACTTCGTAAGTATACATTATGAGATAACCGGTGACAGCGGTGATTTCGTAAGCATTAAGCAGTTGTATGCAGAATTCAATGCATACTATCTTCAGCACTATAATTTGAACACAAATCAGGACAAGTTTTCAAAGGCGTTCAGACAGCTTTTTGACAAGTCCGAAACGAACGGATATCCCAGGAAATATCAGTCCAATGCACATGGACGAGGATATCAGGGAATCAGGCGCAAGGACTGATAATCCCCTATATTCATTATTCCACAGGAGATGCCCAATCCGTTGTAAGATTGATATATTAATATTTGTAAGTATGCGTTAAGGGTGGATGGACCGGAACACACCAGGTGCTCTATCCATCTTCCTGCATGCTGGCATAGAATACACTCTCAGAAAACAATCCCAATTCACAATATTTTAGGAGGAAAACAATATGACTTACACTGACTTTACCACTTACTATTCAAGCAACTCGATTAGGAATTACCCTTCCGAAATAATACCTTATAATGGTAAAACCCTTTCGGAAGAAGTACTCACCGGTATTGGTTTCAATTATGATTCGGCCACTGCTAAGAAAGTCCTTGCCGACATAGAAAGCGGCAGAGAGGGAGACCTGATATTTCTGGATCCGTTTAAGGGAAGAATTGACCTTTATCTGGCGAGAAAGTTCATAACTGGTACCCAAAACAATTGTGATCTGTACTATGCAGAGTACATTGCCAGGGACGGATTACGCTATATCGCATATAATACGCACTATTTTGCTAAATATGTGGACTGGCTCGGCTATCAATACGATGATGAAGAGTCTCTCCGTGATGAGTTTGACGCAGTGGCATTCTTCGGATTAGGAAATAAAGAGGACTATGGCATCGTCATACATGTACAAATATGATGAAATCACACTTATGAGAATTACAATATAGATCAATGCGCGAGCATTGTAAGTATGAAGAACCGGAGCGTTTTTAATGCTCCGGTTCATTACCTTATGCATTCCGCATAAGACGACCTGCCCCTCGCCGCAAGGCGCCAGTGGAGCAGTTTTGGTATCCGGTCAGACCAACATTGTCAACGGTGAACACAACAGATTTTCGGCAGCGGAGTACGGCGTGACAGGCACGCTGTATCACCTGTTTCCATGTTTATATATTATTCCCCTGTGCACCGACACGGGCAGGAGGTGTTCACTATTTTGACATAACACCTGACAGGAGGTATTACCATATGAAACAACCCAGAATGATTTCAGTTATCTCGTTCCCGAGAAACAACAGCATTTCACCAGAAGAAGTGACCTATATTGAGTCGGCAGATGCGTCTGACATTGCGTCGGAAAAATTTATAGCTTCCATTCTCGTAGATATAATGAACAAGGAGAGCCGTGAGGAGGAAGCGGTATGATACGAGCGGCGGCATACGCCAGGTTTTCAAGCGACAATCAGCGTGACGAGAGTATTGACGCTCAGCTCCGGGCGATATATAAATTCGCCCAGGATAACGGCTATGAAATAGTAGCAGAGTATATAGACCGGGCAAAGACCGGAACCAACGACCGCCGTGAGGATTTTCAGAGAATGATAGCAGATTCTGCTTCCGGAGATTTTGAAGCGGTCATCGTGCATAAGCTCGACAGATTTGCACGCAGCAGGTATGACAGCGCATTTTACAAGCGTACCCTGAAAACAAACGGAGTGCAGCTTGTTTCGGTGTTGGAGCATTTCGGCAGTGAGCCGGAAAGCATTATCATGGAGGGACTTCTGGAGTCCATGAGCGAATATTACTCAGCGAATCTTTCCAGAGAGGTTAAGAAAGGGCAGATGGAAAACGCCCTTGCCTGTAAGCACACTGGCGGTCAGCCCCCGCTTGGATATCGTGTAACTCCGGATCTCAGGTATGAGATAAACGAGGACGAAGCCAGAACGATACGGTTGATTTTCGATTCGGTTATAAACGGAATGAGCTATGCGGATATTTCCAGAGAGCTTAACCGTCGTGGACTCCGCACGCGACGGGGCAGGGAGTTCGGGAAGAATTCCTTGTATGAGATATTGCGTAACGAAAAATATGCCGGAGTGTACACATTCCGCAGGAGCACTCCGGCAGGCGCAGACGGAAGAAGAAACAATCACGGCAGCAGAAACGATATGATACGGACGGAGGGTGGAATTCCGCAGATAGTAAGTAGGGAGGAGTTTGAAGCGGTACAAAAAATCATGGATTCACGCAAGCGGGAGCCATCTCCGAAGTGCTCAGCAAAGGAAGAATATCTGCTGAGCGGCAAGGTGTTCTGTGGAGTATGTGGAAAGACATTCTGCGGTAATCGTCAGTGGAGTGGCAGAAGCAAGCGGCTTTATGTTACATACCGCTGTAATTCCCGTTCAGAAAGCGGACTTCATGCTTGTGGGAACAAGGCGATAAATCGGGATTATCTTGAGAAATACGTGTTCCGGCTGCTTGCCGATGTTCTGTTTGATGAAAAGCGAATCCCAAGCGTGATAGATGAATACAACAAGACCGTGCGGGATAATGACGATGATTTCTCCAAAGAAATTAAAGACCTTGACCGTTCGATAAAAAAGCTGAGAAAGGAGATAGATAACCTCGTTGCGGTAATTGCAGATACTGGTTCGGCAATGCTTGCTGAGGCTCTTTCGGATAAAGAACGTGAGCTTTCCGCATTAAAAACCGAGCGTCGTGATATGGAGCAGCGCAGAGTAACGGTAGATGTGAACCGTTCCGAGATTGTGGAGGCATTCCATAAGGGCAGGGAACTTCTGATTTCCGGAGAGATTCCGCATCTTAAGCAGCTTATCAGGCTATATGTCAGGAGGATCGAGGTGTACCCGGATTATGTGGCTGTATTTCTTACGTATCTGCCGGTTCTCAAGGCAAGTGCGGATGAGCAGTCGCTTTCCGCGCTTAACGACGCTTACGATGGTGCGCTTGACGTGGAGAACAGAATATCACGGGAGGCGCTGAACAGGAAGGAGTTTTGATAGTAATTTACCCGGTGCTTGGTATGGCACCGGGTAAAATTTTTATGACATAAGAACTAGTCAAATTATATTTGCGGTTTGTACAAATATATCATTGTAGCTTAATTATATACTTTTATTGTTAACGGCTTTTTCTGTTTCGTTAAGCATATTTCTTCACTACAGATCAAATTTTCATTCATTAAACCTGTTACTGTTTGTCAAGCCCTTTTTTGAAAAAAAGGAAAATTTTTTCGACAAATAAAAAGGCATAACAACAAAGCCGAAAAAGATAGATTTTTTCAGCTTGATAAAAGTATAGTAAGGATTATGAAATCAGCAGTAGGTCTCCATTACCCTTGCGTAATAAATCCGCAGGAATTTGTTAAGTCCTGCAATCTTGGCAACACGCTTAGGCTTGCCCTCGGTTTCTTTTTTGATGATAAAATCATATACCGCAGAATCCTCAGTGGGCTTTACAACCTTAAGGCTGTGCATAATCTCATACCCAATTTTTCGCAGAGTGGAAGAACCGCGCTTTGAGATATTGCGTTTAGTACCGATAAACTTGCCCGATTCATAAGGCGGAGCGTCAATGCCTGCAAAGACCACAAGAGCGCTGCCGTTATGGAAACGTCTGACATCGCCAATTTCGGCAATTAAGCGGACAGAAAGAACATCTCCAACGCCTTTCATATTCCTAACCACAGAATATTCTGGTAAAGTACTTGCAATTTCCTGCATTTGTGATATAATTAAGGATAAGGTGATTTCGGCGTCTCTTACCGCTTTCACCGCTTGCAGTACCAGCATTTTAGTGGATGGGGTACCGGATTTAAGGGTTGGGATATTGTTCTTCGAAAGCTGATATATTGCTATCGCTTGACTTTCGCTGCAACGGTATCCCTTCTTCTTTGCCCACTTACCATAGTCCTCAATAAACCGCTTTTCGCTCATCTTTTTGATATTGTCATAGTGCCAGTACTTCTCCACAAAGTCACAAAGCTTGTCCTTTGTGCTGTATGCAGGAACGGTGCCTTGCAGTATGGTTTTAATTCCGGGCATAACACCGTCAAGAAGATTAGCAAGCTGGATTTTGCAGTTTACCTTTAGCCGAACATACCGGTCGTATTGTCTGCCGAGCAGCTTCAGTTCTGCGTAAATCTCATCGGGCGGACAATATGCCGTCATAGAAAACCAATGATCAATGCCGTAGCTTGCGATACGGATAGAATCAATTTTATCGGTTTTCGCTTTTCTTAAAGCTGCTGCACAGTATTTTTTCATTATGTAAGGGTTTACAACAACGGTAAAAATACCTGCCGAGAGCAGCTTGGTAACAACAACCTGATGATAGCCGCCGGTTGCTTCAAGCACGACTTTGACATCTTCATCGAATGATTGGATACGCTCTATTAGAGCGTTCAACGCTTGTTCTGTGTGGTCAATGCTGTGCGGAGCTTCCACGACTTCACCATAGGGTCGAAGCATACAAACCGTACTTTTGTCTTTTGAGATGTCAATACCAACACTGATCATAGAGTATCCTCCTTAGAAGTAATTTTGAAAGGTAGAACCACTTACTCTTATTGACACTCATTTTGGCTCGTTACGCGAAGGCTATGCTTCAACCTGTTTACTCGAATGCATACAATAAGAGGCGGTCGACAGTTTATCGAGCGGATGCGTTAATACAATCGGAATTGTGCCGGACCTTTCCTTCTTATTGTATAAAAATAAGAGCAGTTTTGCAATGCTTTCACATTGGGTTACTACTCTTATATTGTACCAAATCGGAATTCTTCAATCAATTGTTATCCGCTAAATCATTTTTGGTCAGGTCAGCAAGAATATATTCGTTAGAAGCACTTTTAATTGGTCTTATTATATAATTTTTTCGTAGAATAAATACTCCTTACTTTTTTAACTGTATCATAATGTTATTCTTTGGGAAAAAATTATAGTAAAAGTAGCAAATGATTTTTATGTACATTGCAATTATATTCTATATAAAAAATAGCAGTCGCTTAATTTTAAATGTTTCAAAATTTTTTATGTTTGACAAAATACACTATGACTATATCCATGTAAATGGTCTGTTCACTTTGGCGAGCTATCTTGGTATAGCCAAAACCTCCCATGGTTCTGGCTATACCATAGGAGGTTCTTTTGTTATTCTGCATTTTATGTGATGAGTTTTTTACGCAACAGTAAGTGTGCCTAGCACATAAGTTCATATGTTGATTCCTTGGCTCCGTCATAACAAAAAATGGACTTGGACTTCAAATCATCAATAATCATTGTATCTTCATTGTCCTCTATACTTAGGAGCTCTTTGATTATTTTTTCTAGTTCAGAGGCTAGCGCACTTACATTGTTGTTATGATTTTCACAAACTTGCTTGAAATCTTTGGGAAATTTATCGTGATCAGATAAATAACCGTTTACGTGTCCCAAGTATTTGTTTTCCAATTCAAGAATTGTTTTAATTTTTTCAGTTATTCTTTCATCTGCATAGAATTCTGGAAATGCAGGAATAAGAAGATATTTGAATATTTTGGGATCGTAAATGTTTGTGTTTCCACTTTTTTTAAGACAAGACCAAATGCTATAATTCGATTTAAGCCAAGCTATAACATGATATATTGATAAATTATTATCAATAAAGTTTTGGTTTGGTATTAGTACTAATGCAGGACAATTAGATGCAAAATAATAAGGTGCGTCAGTATCAATTAGGTGACATCCTCCTCCTAAAGAAATCACGATTGCGGGAGATTCAAATAAAGGAATATTAGAATCAATTGTCTCAGGTTTCATTAATACAACAGGACACGAATATCTTAAATAGGCATACTCTAGTCTTGGGCTATTAATTGTTGCAAAATACAAATTACCAGAAGCTTCTCCTCCATAATCAGAGATATCTGGTAGTGTGAATTTGCTTGGTGATAACGTTTGGGGATTAATCTCAAAATAATGGGAGATAGGCTGACATGCATTCCTGATTTTATCATACAAAGCATATTTTGAAATAGGATTTTTTATTTGGTTTAATTGGGCTACAGTGTCTTGTATCAATTCTTCGTTCCTGGAGTTAAAATCCTTGAGCTCTGATAGCAAATGATGGCGAATGATATCCTCAATTTCCTTAATAGTTGCCTTTTTATATTCAGTTCTGTTATTTATAATATACGCTTCATTTTCATCGTATATCCAAAGGCGGCTACCTTCATATTTAATGAGTATAACAGTAGCTAGTTTTCCATTGCCTAACTGTTGTGTCTTATCATTTAGTTCAATTGACTTTCTGCGATGATTAATAGCATTCAGCCTTTGAACGCTATTGTAAATTTGATTTGATAAATCTTCTTTATCAATTGATATACCTAGCAAAGAGTTTGTCCCTTTTTTTATACCAAGCAGAATACAGCCATAACCATTATTAAGTACAGCACACATTGCTTTAGGAAGTTCGTCAACACTGTCTAAATGAATTGCAGGATTGCCTTTAACACATTTGTCTATGTAATCCCTAAATCCTGGGTTATCAGAATCACTAATATATTCTTCAGGAGAATCTAAAGCTGTTTTTAGATTATAAAATGTGAATCCATTCATCTTAAAAAAAGAATATTTAGCTCCAATTAAATTGGGTTCATGTGCATCAGAAGCGTTTATATATGCAAAGGCTTTCTTCCTTATATAACCGGGCTGTGAGCACACTAATTCCTGAATTTTTGACAATTGTGAAGCGCTGTTACAAGTAATTGCAGCAATTCTGCTTGATTTGAAAATTTCTTCCCTATATTTCCCGTTCAATTCCTTCCAAATTCCATTTGCTGAGTCAACATGAGGAGCTATGATTATTTTACCTTCAAGTTTAGAATTATTTAAAAACGCTTTTATGTCTAGATTAGGGGTAATTTCTTCTTTAGATCCTCTTTTATCTGGAGTATAGCCAACCTCAATTAAAAGTTCATTTAAATCTTCTTTTTCGGCTTCGTCACATAACACAATAATATGTACACCAGGGTTTAACGTGAATTCAACCCCTAAAAATATAGTTACATTTTTGAAAAGTTCAACTTTTTCTTCAATTTCTTTTTTATCTTCTTCAGAAATGTTATATCTCTTTACTATTTCATATTCATTGAAAGTATCAGATTTTAGTTTCATGAAATGTTCATAACCTTCAATTGTATTATGATCGGTAATTGCAATAGCACTTATGTTATTTTTTGAGGCGTTTTTCAATATGTTCCAGTAGCTTTCATCTGTTTTTTCTCCTTTGTAACACGATGAGGCAGGAGTGTGTACATGTAAGTCAACCTTATAATAATTTTCAGTCATTTTTTACACCTCTATACTTGTTTTAGAAATAAATTTCTCTTATATTAATTATATCACAATATGTCAAAATAGTCAATTGTAAAAACAAATATCATATTACAAATTAAGTGTAATAATAAAACACCCTTCAGAAACGAAGGGTGTTATCTGTTCCCATAATATGGGTTATGGGTAACCATGGTGGAGCCGAGGGGAATTGAACCCCTGTCCGAAAACCCGTCCTCACGACTTTCTTCGGGTGCAGTCGGTCTTTTAGATCTCCCGTGCCTGAACGCCGACAGACAGGCTTTCAGGTTTGGCAGCCTTTAGTACATCAGAGATTACAAGGCAACTCATCAATGACGTTCACCACTAGTCGACGCCATATCCCCGCCCGTGGTACTGCGAGGTATGACGGCAGCGCGCTTAGGCAGCTACTAACTCAGAATTGTAATCTGCGTTTAAATTTAAAGGTGCGACGATTAAAGTGATTTCGCCCTCACTACCCGCTTATCGAGCCTCAGGATCCCCGTCGAAGCCTTTACGGCCCCATGGAACTAAAGCTTTGTTTATACAGTATACCACACTTGAAGCGTTTTGTCAAGAGGCGAAACGCTCCAACCGCCCTGCTCTTCCAGGATCTCAAACTCTAGTATAACACGGATAATCCGATTTAAACAGTACATCTGAAATATTCCGGAAGCACGGTAAAACGCACCTCCGGGAACTATCGCGGAAACCTTGCAGGAACAAAAGATCACCTGCTCAAGCTGACCTAAACACGCTCAGCCAAAGTTTATTCCGCATATTTTCAATGAATCTTCCGGACATTTGAAACAGCGCCCGGGTGCCATGATACAACATACAGCTCACCCTGAATGGAGAAAAGGGGCGCCTGTTCGGAATCACTCTGCACGGCAGAAGCCGTCCTCGGATCTTCGTCCCAGACTGGAGAAGAAAAGATCTCAGATGAGCCGCAGCTCATAGATCAGGATTGCGAAGCGTATTGCGTTATGGAGTGTTGTCGGGTTGACGGATTGTTGAATTATCGAATTCGCGTTCAGCGGCTTGCGAAGTCTGGCATACCCGAGTTGACACGCTGTTTCCGCAGAAACAGTCATGATCCGGCAGCCATCGTGAGAGCCTGATGAATTGCGGTTCTATTTCCTCAATAATTCGCCCGCCTTGCGGAAGGCACTATTGAAATGGTGTTATCAGCACCATAGCTTTTAGTTCCGTTACTTCTGACCTGTATGCTGTATCATGGCACCCGGTGGTGCCGGGAGTATCACTCCCGGACGCTGGCTACGATCGTTTCAAATTCGTCTGAGATGTTCCACCTGGGAACGAAGTCAACGTCGGTCGTCACGAGCGCCTTGTCTATCCATGCCGAAGCCGCCTTCGCCTGCTGGGTGAGTTCCTCGGCCTTGCTGCGCACTGCGTTGCGATCGAAGGATATCGTGCTGATCACTGTCGCGGGCACGTTGTAGGCGGTCTGCCTGCCGTCGATGTCAAACTTGTAGCTTGTGTCCATGTAGTCCCGCCTGAGGTTGCGGAGGTCAAGAAGGCTGCGGTACTTTTTAATGAGATCGTGGCGCTCCTTGTTCAGGCTTATCTCAAGGTCGAGGTTGCGCGGGAGCTTCTGCTTCGCCGCTGAGATCGCAAGAGCACATCTTTCGCGCTCCCTGCGCGCCTCGTCCAGGAAGAGGATAAGCTCGTCGCCGGTCACACTGTAGCTGCGGAGATCCTCAACGTCCTCCTGCGTGTCCTCCATTCCGCTGTTTACCTCGGAATACCTCAGCACCTTCCGCGAGGTGTACAGGTAGTTATCGCTGCTGATCGTCCGGACATCAAGACGCGGCGACACCGGGCTGAGCAGGTCCCGCGCCGTCTGCATTGATGTGCTGAGAAAATTCATGTATGCGAATGCGTCCTTGAGGTTCATCGGTTCTGTATTTACTGACATATTTCTGCCTCCATTTGTCTGCGTTTTGTCTTTCTGGTATTATATATTCAGATTTTTCCGGAGCGTCAACCGATTTTTTTTAGGGGTGACCTTTATAAAAAACGCCCCTGACTTTTCGTCAGAGGCATATTCCGGAATATGTCACGCGCACATCATCGTCCGGAGCTGCTTGAGGGTCCTGTTGACCATCTTCCGTACGCCCTCCTTGGAGGCGCCCAACTCCTCGCCGATTTTCCCGTAGCTCTCGCCGTGGACGATGCAGCGTATCATCGCAGCCTTGTTCCTGTCATCCGGCAGGGAGTCAAGGCATTCCCGCATTTTTCCGAGCATTATTTTATTTTCCACGGTCTCCTCGACGCCGGGCTCGTCCGATACGATGGTATCGCCAACGGTCGCGTCTCCGTCCTCGCCGGCGGGGTCGTTCAGGCGTATGACGGCGCTGCCGCTTTCCGCCATGCGGACGTTCCTCAGCCTGAGCTGTCCCCACCCCAGCTCCTTCATCAGGAGCTCGTCGGATGGCTCGCAGGAATTCAGCCTGAAAAGCTGCTCACGCTTGCGCCGGAGCTGGTTCACGCTGGCAACATAGTGCCTGCCGCGGATATCGCAGTCAGCCGAGTAGCTTTTCATAAAGCTGTCGAATGCCGCAGAAATGTAGGTCGGCAGGCTGGCGCGGTCAGGGTCAAAGCGCCGGAGCACCCTGCCCAGGCAGAAGTAGAATTCGTTCACCCAGTCGCATGGCTCCATATCAGAACGGACCGCTGAACCTCCGGTGACTGCCCGGACGCGCTTCGCAGCGATCAGAAGGCAGTAGCTGATCAGCTTTTCACGGCGCTCCCCAGGGAGAGACTCCAGCCCTGAGCGGGAAGCCTCCGCAGCGTATTCAGCGGCTTCCCCGCCGCTTACGTTCGCGGTGCGCTCCAGTTCAGCTATGTAATTCTGGATAGAAGTAACGATGTCAAGATTTTCGATGCTCATAATTTCCTCCTTGTCTGACCAGTCGTGTTCAGAAGTGTTCCTGAGAAAAAATGTCGCGTCATTATGCCGATTGCGCCGCCGGAGCCTCCTGTCCTTAGTAATAAAAAAACTCAGAAAGCAGCTGTTTTACCCGCAGCATTAACTGAGTGCCTCAAAATGAGGTGGAATCTAATTATACAACAGAAATATTCCTTTGTCAACCCCCTTCGGCAACTTTTTTACAAATTCAGGTGAAATCCGGAATCAGGTCAGACAAAAATATCCCCCGCACTCGTCATGCGGGGGATAAACATTGAGTTCAGAACTGATTATGTGAGGTTCTTGATAGCTTCGTTGATCTCGTTGATACGAGCGTCGATAACTGCGAAGTTAGCCTCTCTCAGCTGAGTGTAGGACTGCTCGCCCTGAATGTAAACATACTTGGTGAGCTGCTCTACGTTGGAATCTGCGGAATCAGCAGAAGCGATATCGGTACCAAGGCCGTTCTTGAAGTCGAAGATAGGAGTGAGCTTGCTGGTGCCATCCAGAGTGGTCTGGCTGTAAATGAAGTCGAGATTGTAGTCAGACCAGCCGTTCTTCTCCTTAGACTGTGCGATGGAAGTAGCGGTTGTAGCCGGGTCGAGAGAAGCGGTAACGTTGCAGTCGATCCATGCAGCTACGCCTGCGTCGTTTGTGGAGCCCTTACACCACATCAGAGCGTCCTGCTTCATGAAGTGGTAGTACTTGTCAGCCTGCGGATCGCGCGGATAAGGAACTACGCAGATCTCATCGTCAGACCAGCCGAATCTCTGAGCAAATCTGTTCAGGCCAGAGTCGCCTTCGAACTCCCATGTACCGCCGTTGCCATAGAACAGGGTATCGCCCTGCGCCCATGCCTTCGGGTTAACAGACCAGCCGTTAAGCTCGTGTCTCGGATAACGGAGGTTCTCCTTCTGGAGGGTGGAGAGCAGATCCATTGCACGCTCTACGTTAGCGTCGTACATGTTGTTTGTGATAACGCCGTTTACGTTGGATACAATAGGAGTACCGGTGGATACAACGAACTCGTTCTCAGGGTTGTAACCGTCGATGGTGTACTTGTTGTCGCCGGACTTCTGGAACTCTCTTGCCATCTCGAGGAATGCGTCCCATGTCCACTCGTCGTTCTCGAACAGGGTTCTCGGATCCTGGAGACCAGCGCCCTCAACTACGCTCTTTCTGTAGTAGAGCAGGGAGTCGAAGGAGATCTCATAGATAGCGCAGTAGTATCTGCCGTTGAGCTGGAACTGATCCATAACATCTCTGGCACCGTCCCACTTGGAGGTGCTGAGATCGATGATCTTGTCAATAGGCTGATATCTGCCCTTCAGAACGCCGTACGGGAAGTCGCGGATCTCGAACGGGAACAGGTCGGGGGAGTCGCCGGACTGGATAGCTGTAGCCAGCTTGTCGTAACGCTCGCCGTAAGCCACGTTGATGTACTCAAAGATTCTGCCCTCGCGGGAAGAATCTTCACCGGTAGAAGGAATACCGTAAGCCTTCTTGAACAGCTCTGCAGCCGCGGTGGTCTCGTCGATATCCCACCATGCCATCCACTTGATGCGCTTGTCGACCTTCAGGTCGGGGTTATCGAGGCTTGCTGCCGCACCCTCAACTGCTTCCTGAACAGCGGGGTCGGTGTCGTAGGTGGTGGTTACCAGCGGAGTGGTAACTGCAGCGTTTGCGTTTGCATCGGGAGCAGCTGCATTGCTTGTGCCGGCGTTGCTGCCGGCAGCCGGTGTCTCCTCATCGCATGCGGTGAGTGCGAGAACCATGGCGGAAGCAAGAACAGCGGCTGCTGCGCGCTTAAACTTGTTCATGGGTTAACCTCCATTAAGTTAGTAAATAATAAAGCAGGGACAAAATATTTCTGTCATATATTATTATACAGTAAAGTTTGTGATATTTCAATATAAATTTTAGATAATTTCAACACAATTTCTTTGTGCAATATCGCACAGTGCAGAACAATATTTTACTTAATCTTATCATATATTAGGTAAAATTTTAAGATAATTCTTAAATTAACCGCCTAAATGCCGATAAAAAATCACTTATTAAATTTCAATTTTGCATTTTATCCAGAGCCATTAAACAGCTTTTTCCAGCTACAGTTTTTTCACTTCAGGCGCTAAAAATTTCCTCAGACTACTTGATTTTTTCACCTGATTGTGATATAATTTAATCGTTATATGGGGGTGTAGCTCAGCTGGGAGAGCGCTTGCTTCGCATGTAAGAGGTCAGGGGTTCGAATCCCCTCATCTCCACCAAAGTCAAAAGCGTCGAACTCCGTTTCGTAAGGAACGGATTCGCGCTTATATGCAGATTTGAGGACGGTTGATCAGCCGTCCTCTTTTTGCTACTCTGAATTATTTAGTGGCTTTTTCGGTAATCTCCAATAACAACTAACCCCGACAACTCTTTCGAACTGCCGTGGTCAGTTGCTATTCAGGTAATTCTGCCGGAAAGCGGTTATTTCTCAACTCTAATGAAACGGTTTTATATGTTTCTGTATTGAGTGAACCCGCAAGCTGTACAATGTCTAGCCTGCTGCCACTGATATTGATGTTGTATAATAAAACTTGACACCCCGCGCTCAAAATAATATACTAAAATCAGGAGGGTGAAGGACATGT
>UMHV01000267.1_pt1 | contig 67314 bp, 67 predicted proteins | sample 1965621 | NCBI WGS metagenome assembly UMHV01 (sample SAMEA4836108, study PRJEB28245) | human gut metagenome | biome: gut microbiome; material: fecal sample | place: Denmark | collected 2008 | reverse complement strand
TTCATGTTGCATTGTTTAGTTTTCAAAGAACAACTTTGTCTTTTCAGAATGGTTTGTTTTTCCGTTCCTTATGACATCTATTATTTTATCGCAGCCCGTTCAGTTTGTCAAGAGATTTTTAAAATTTCTTTTTTGTCTGAACTCGAAACTCTTCGCTTTCAGATGCTTGCCAGTCAAGGCTTCTCATCTGTCCGCTCCCGTGTCTCTCGCAGCGACTTGTATTATATTACACGCTTCACCCCTGCTTGTCAACACCTTTTTTGAAAAAATGATAAAAGAAGACGAGCAGCTGTGGGATGAACAGCTGCTCGTCTTCTTTGGGAAAGAATCATTTATCTTAGAGAGAAATGGAGGAAGTGGGATTCACTTCACGTCTTGTAGAGAAGCCCTTGGGGATATCGGCTTTCCCTATCGACAATTGCATTGTAACAGGGCAATCTGAAAAACATCTCAACTTATCTGAAAAATACCTGATTCCTGCAATTTTTTTCGACAGTCATTGCCTGAGCTGGATGCTGCTGATGATCTTGTCGGCAAGTTTTCCCTGATTGTCCTCGTGTTCTTTCGGATAGGCGAAGGCAACGAACCAGTACTCCTCAGGCAATGGCAGGAAGACGACCTTGATGACTTCGTTCTCGCCGCGCATCTTGCACTGAACGGTCGTGACACTCGCATCCTTGCCTGATATCGTGATGCTCTTGGTGTCGCGCGAACTCTCACGGGCCTTAGCATTCTGCTCAAAGGCAGTCAGATAGCCGTCGAGCGCTTTCTGCTCAAACGTTGCCTTGCTTGCCGCATCGTTCTTCAGCTTATCGGCATTCATGACGTACGTCGTGAACTGCATCAGGTGGAAGTCCATGCCCTTGGCCTGCGTGATGCGGCTGTCTGTGATGGACTTGACATAGTCGTTCGACTTCGCTGTCTCTTCCTTCGGCTGCTGCTCGAGCGTGAACGGCAGGTCCATCTGCAAGCTCGTCACGCCGCCCTTGACTTCCTGCGATGTCAGCTTTGCCTGACCGCAGCCGAGCAGCAGTGCTGCCATGGCAACGACTAACAGGCTCACGGCAATGATTTTCTTCATGCTATTCCTCTTTTCTTCAATCGACTGATACAGATTGATGCTTTTGATACCAAGGATATTATAGCATGATTACGGCAGTCTGAGACAGCTCCACCGACAAAAGTGCTGCTGCGTGCTAAAAAGTGCGAAATGCGCGTTACCTCATCAGGTAGTCCTCGAAGTTCTGTGCCTTGCGATAATCGTAGACGACACCGTATTGGAGCCAACTGTCGATCGAGGCGATGACGATGTTCATGATGGTATGGGCACTCAGGGCGAAGTTGCTGATCTCGCAGATCTTGATGGCCTCGCCCGTCCGGACGTGCTCGAACATGATGGTGATCTCATAGGCACTGCAGGTCAAAAGGTAGAGGTTGCCCGTGCTCTTCTCCTTCAAGGACATGTAGTGCGCGTCCTCTCCATCGCGCGGCACAAAACCGAACTGCTGGAAGCGCTCGATGAGCTGCGGCTCCGTCTCGCGGTGGAACTTTGCATTGACGGCATCACGTTTGGCTTCAAGCTCGGTGAATAATGGAAAACTGATCATAAGGCATCCTCCTCGCATATACACGGCGTGAAATGGATTGAGCTACTGCATCATGTGGAGATAATGAAAAAGACACGCAGGGAGCGTAGCCGCTTCGTTGCGTGTCTTTATATTTTGCATTATATCACAGGCGAGCGATATCATCAAGACAGTATACAGCATATTGCCTGGATTCTTCGTCATTGGTCCGCTTTATCGGATACGGCATCCATCCGTTCATCGGGAACGAGGATCACATAGAAGATGCGCCCGTAGAAATCGCTCTGGACGAGGCGGCCGCGATCGATGACCCAGCGCACTCTGCCATGCTTCGTGACGATGCGGTAGTTTACGGCATCGTTGGCCTTCTCCCGCTTGTTCAGGTTGCAGGCGTAGACCTGCTGCCAGATGCTCGTGTCCACCTGCTCATAGTCATCAGGATGGACGATGCCGCGGAATCTGCGCTTCGTGTAAGCGAGGAAGTCATCGAGATCGTCACACTCGAACAGGGAGATGAGTTCCTGATTGGCAAAGAGGATTTCCTCGCTCTCTGCATCGTAGATCAGGATGGAAGCTGGCAGATTGAAGACGACATCGCGCAGCGAGAAGCCCATCTGCACGCGGCGCGTCGCCGCCATGCCCTGTGCATAACGGCAGCAGCCGTTCTTGCCGCGCAGCTTGACCATATAGAGGGCCGTATCGGCATCGCGCAGCACGTCGAGCGGGGACTTACCATCTGCCTGATTGGCGGCATAGACAGCATATCCCATCGAGATGGTGTACTGATAGACCATCTGCTTGTAGTTGAACTCCTTCTTGAGGCTGACAAAGTCGCGCACCATGCGCTCAGCCGCTGGTATGGTGCGCGTCGGCAGCACGATGATGAATTCATCACCACCGTTGCGGGCTAAGACGGCTTCGCGCGGAAAGAATACGCGCATGATAACAGCGAGGTGACGCAGCGCTTTATCGCCGATCCTGTGGCCGAAGATATCGTTGATGAGCTTGAAGTCATCGATGTCAAGCTGCACAAAGATTGCCTGATCCATCTTATCCTGATTGAGTCTCTCCTGGATCACAGACTCGAGGCCGTGGCGGTTGAGCAGCCCCGTGAGCTGATCTGTCATGGCCAGACGGCGCAGACGTTTCTCCCTATCGCGCATGTAGAGCAGAACGTATGTCAGCACCGTCAGCATGATCAAGGTCAGGAAGCCGAGAGTGACAGCCGTGCTCAGGGGGCCCATGACTTGCCAGCCGTCTTTCGGGGCGACCTGCATGTGCCACTGGCAGCCGCCGTAAGAAAAGGTGTAGCTGACGGGGTCAGTCGGCGGTACATCAGACTCCAATATGGTCACATAACCATCATGGCTGACCCCCGTCTTCTCGAGTCGATAGGCCAAGCCAGATTGATCCAGATTAGCAACTGTCTTGGCGAAGATGTCCGGCACCTTGACGAGGACATTTGCAAATCCCCACAATGATTCCTTGTCACCCGCCGTATGCAGGAATACTGGATTTACGATAGCCATGACCGTCCCGCCGCCTGTCGTCTCTATCGGCCCTATCACGGCAAAAGCATGCGCCTGCAGGCTGTACTGCATTGCCATCTTGCGCTTGGGTTCAGCAAAGATATCGTACCCAAGTGCACTGCTCCGCGAATCAGGATAGACAGCCGCAACTACGCCATTCGGCGCGAGCAGTATACTGTCAAGGGGGATATCTGTGCGGCTAGCGACAATCTCCATCACATGTCCGAGGCCCTCTGCCGATTGATTCTGGCTGTTGCCGATGGTCAGTGCCAGCGCCTTGACGATAGACTCTCCCTCCGAGAAGTCCTGCTGGAGTTCATCGGCAAAAACGACGGCGTCGAGGCGGCAATGCTCGCGCAGGGACAAGATGCGCTTTGTGTAGAGATCCTGTAGCATGACCCCCCAGCACAGGAGTCCAATCAGGAATACGCAGGCCGTGATGATGATGTTCTTGGACTGCTGCCTGCTCTCACTTAGCTTCATGCATCGTTCCTCCCTTTGTCCCGGATGATGATTCTTCTGCTGGCATCTGGCGCTGCCCGTCCTCCTGCACAGAAACGATCCGCGTCTCCAGCGCAAATCCCTATCCAGCCTCTCTGACGTCATTTGCACTGTCGGACCAGCCAAATAATACGATCTGTTCTTGCATTCATTATAAGTGTATATATACGACAAGAGCGGGGCTCTATCCTTCTAGAGGCCCGCTCTTTTTCGCAAATCCGGCTCAATGCTCTCCCATGCTGCGTACATCACCAGGGCTGCGGTGTCATCGGTGTGATGACGCCGAAGGTATAACCCTTCGCCTTGAGGATGCGGATGATCTCTGGCAGTGCCTTGACGGTCTCCTCATGGCCCTCGGAGCAGTGCATGAGGATGATGGCCGCATGCGCTGCCACCGGCTTGTCGGTCTGACTGTCGATGTTGTCGATGAAGTCCTGCGCGACCGGATGGTTCGGCGCTGCATCGGCCGAGCTGACGTTCCAGTCATGCTCGACGTAACCGCTCGCCTTGAGTGCCGGATCGTATGCCTTCGTGAAGTGACCGATAACGCCGCCCGGCGCGCGCAGGATCAGAGGGCGAACACCGAGGATGCCGTGGATGATTTCGTCGGTGCGTTCCATCTCAGAGAGGAATGTCTCCGGCGAGACGTAGAGTTTCTTGTAATCGTGATCGTAGCTGTGATTGCCGATGGCATGGTGCTCTGCATAGATGCGCTGCAGGACATCGGGATGGAGCTCTGCATGCTGGCCCGTCACATAGAAGGTCGCCTGGACGCCGTTCTCCTTGAGGATGTCGAGGATGGCAGGCGTGTTCTTCTCGTCGGGGCCGTCGTCAAACGTCAGGTAGACGACCTTGCCCTCTTTATACGGCGTGAGATCTGGCATGGTCGTCGTCAAGCCTTTCGCACGGCGCTCCGAGAGCGTGTACTTGTCGTAGACAGGTATCGTCGGGTCCGTCATCTGCAGGTTCGAGAAAGCATCGTCAACAATGACGCAGGAGGATCCTGCACGGGATGATGACTCAGCAACATCTGCAGAAGAAGATGATTCCGGGCTCTCCGCCTGCTGCCGGCCGCAGCCCGCGAGCAGCGATATGCTCGCCAGCAAGACGATGCTCCCCAGCATCAGCCGCCTGACAAGACCGGTTGCCCCGCCAATCCTGTCCATGGTTTTTTCCTTTCTCATCTGCGCTCTGCTCTCCATGATCCTCATGCTCTTTCACCCTCCTTTCCTGCTGGATTTCCGGATGCCTCTTTCACGGCTGCATCTTCCGCTTCTTCCTTTTCCCTTTGCACAGGCTGAACCTTTCCACTGCCTGCTCCAGATACGCCATAAGAAGCCTCCATCTTGGCCATATACTTGGCCATGTACTTCTCCTGCAGGGACTCGATGCGCGCGGCATATTCGGCCTTGACCGCGAGCACGGCCGACTGGCGCTCATTCTCTGCCTTGAGGAGCAGCATGTGCTTCTCCTGTGTGTACTGTGCTTCAAGCGCGTCGGTGCGCGCCTTCATCTGCTGCTCTCTGTCATCGAGAGCTGCGCGGAGCTCTGCCACCTGCTTCTCGGCCTGCTCCTTCGCATGCTCTGCTGCCATGAGGCTGCGCTGCAGTCCATCCGCCTTTTCCTGGATTTCCTTTGCAGCCGCTGCCGCATCGCGGCAGGCCTCAACTTCCTGTTTCAGGGCCGCGAGCTGCTGGGCCTGCAAGGCATTGAGCCGCTCCTTATCGGCCAGTGAGTCTGCCTGCGCCTTGGCCGCGAGACGCGCCTCCTCCTTGACATGGCCAAGTTCCCGCGTGAGCTTCTCCAGCTCTTCGCGCAGCGTCTTTGCCTGTCCCTGTTGCTCCTGGGCGCGCAACTCTGCCTCTTTTGCCCTCTTGGCGGCCATCTCGGCACGCGTCTTCTCGGCCGCGAGGTCCTGCTGCTGCGCCGCGAATTTCTTGGTGAATTCCTGGCGGATGCGCTCTTCCGCATCCGCATTGACCGTCAGCGCATATGTGAACGCCTCTGAGACGCGGTTGAGCAGGCTCTGGAACTCCTTGACTTCCATGCCGCGCTCCGGCAGCGCTCCGATGGCTTTCTGCTGCATGTAGAGATTGGCGAGCGTCTGGAAGGTCCCATCCCAGGTCAGGTTGAGCTCCTCACAGATTTTCTGGAGCTTCTCGCTCGTCTCCGGCTCCATCTTATATGTCTTGACATTTGCCATACAATCACCCCGCAAGATTTATCTGCCCCTCTAGTATATCGCTTTCGCGCAGAATCTGCAAAGAGACCTGCCGCAGTGCAGCAGGTCTCTTCCGTCTCGATATAAAAGCAGGGCTCAGTCCCAGCCGAGCTTCTGGCGCTGTGCCTCGATGTCTGCGACGATCTCCTTGCCGAGAGCGATCGGGTCGACATTGACGTGCATGACAGAGCCGAGCAGCTCTCTCGTATCACGCTTGAGGAAATTCTCCACATTCGTCGAGCCCTGGACAGGCGGCTCGACACAGTGGTAGGAGTCGACGCCGAACAGGCGGAACGCCAGCGAAGCATCCAGTCCCTTTTCATTCGACCACTCCGGGCTCGAGAAGGCGTATGGCATATCCTTGATTGCCTTGCCCGCAACGGCTGCAATACCGCCGAAGATGGCAGACGAACGCGTGTTGTCGACGCATTCGCCAACATGCCAGACAGGAGGCAGATCGTATTCCTTGAGGAAGGCCTTCAGCGAGGCGCCGGCCTCCTCTGCCCCGTCCTTGCTGCAGAGTCCCATCTTGAGCAGCGGGAACGAGGCGCAGCCATTCGTCAGGATCAGGATATTGTTCTGGATCAGCGTGCGCGCGACATCGAGCGTAGCGCGCTCGTAGACGACGCGCGGATTCGAGCAGCCGACGATGTTGCAGATGCCGCGGATGCGGCCGTCCTTGAGCGCCTCGTAGAGGCCCTTGAAGCCATCGAACTGCTCGGCGACGTTCTCCGCCGTGAAGCCAACCTCAGCCGTGACCTCGTACTTCGGGATGTGCACGGGGATGTCGCGGCGCTCCGCGAAGCTCTCGATGGCGCGTGTGACAATCTTGCGCGCAATCTTCTCGGTATCCTCGACGTTCGAATGATGATGGTCGTAGGCATAGTGCTCCGCGCCCGGCAGGCGGGCATTCTCCGACGTCGTGACGACAGTCGTCTTGAAGCAGCGGGCCACATCCATGATGGCCGGGTAGACATCCTGGACGTCGGCGCACCAGAGGTCAAGTGCACCCGTGCCGAGCACGAGCTCAGCGCCGACAGCATTCGAGAGTGGGATGACGCCCTCGTAGCGGTACATGGCCGCAAGGCAGGAGCAGCAGACGCCGTAGAACTGGATGCCCTCTGCGCCATGCGCCTTGGCAAGCTCGATCATCTCCGGCGTGCGGCCGACGCGGACGATCTCACTGACGAGCGTCGGCAGATGGCCGTGTACGGCAATGTTGACCCAGCCCTTCTTGAGCGCGCCGATGTTGACCTTCGAGGTCGCGCGATGGCCATTGCCGAAGAGCACATCCGTGCCGATGTTCGCCGCGACGACACCCGTGAAGCAGAAGGCGAGGCCGCAGCGCAGGAATTCCTGCATGAGGCTCTCCCAGTCGCCGTCCGTGCCGACCGCCGTGCGGTGATAGGCGTCAAAGACCTCATTGTAGGCGCTGATGGGAATGATGTCGAGCTTGTCCCAGACATCCTGGCGCTCTTTCGGCGCCATCGCGCGGATGGTCTTGTAGTCATCGGGGACAGCGCGGCTCAGGTCCTCGAGCAGGATATCCGCGAGCTCGCCCGTGAGCTCGCGGGCCGATTTTCCCTCCGTCTCGAGGCCGAATGCCTTCGATACCGTGCGGAGCTTCTTCTCGCCGAGGATCGGCAGCTTGAGGCGTCCCTCTGCGACGAACTTCATCGAGAGCAGGAGCTCGCGAGCATGTGCGCCGTGCTGGGCAACGCCTGCGGCCGCGCTGCGCAGCAGGTTGCGGGCCACGATGACATCGGCATCCGCACCGCAGACGCCGCGCGGACTCTTCTTCGTGATCTTGCAAGGCCCCATATTGCAGTTCTTGCAGCAGACGCCGGCGAGGCCGAACGTACACTGCGGCTTCTGCTGGTCGAAGCGGTCGAAAATTGTCTCGTGACCGAGCTGCCCGAGGTACTTGATCATCTCGCGCACAGCCGGGTCCGGTGTCTGCTCGAGGACATCCTCTTTCGAGGCAAATGTCTTGCGATAGGCGGCGACAGCCGTCATGTAGTCATTGACACCGATCTCGTGGTGCTCGCCCGGCGCATGGACGTGCGTGCGCCAGTCCGGATGCTCGCCCGGCTTCAGCGGGCCCTCCTCGTGATGGTGGTGGTGATGGTGATGACCGTGCTCGTGGTCATGCTCATGATGATGCGTGTGTTTCTCTTCCGCCATAATACCCTCCTGTATCCTGCTCTCCAGATTAATATCAGTAAAACATATATAAATGGTATATTTTCTTATTTCCTATCATACTGGCTCCTCGCGCTTTTGTCAAGCTGTGGCATGGAAACGCGCGGCCGCACTGGTGATGCCGAAGCGCTGCAATACGAGCGCGATGATGAAGTTCAGCACGAAACAGCCTGCAAAGAAGAGCAGCGGGACGGTGTAGCCGCCCGTCTGGACGCGCAGCCACGAGACGAGCATCGGGCCGACGATGCCCGCTGCTGCCCAGGCCGTCAGCATGCGGCCGTGCACAGCGCCCAGGAGGCGCGTGCCGAAAAGGTCCGTCAGGTAGGCCGGCATGACGGAGAAACCGCCGCCCGAGCAGCTCGTAATCAGGAAGATCATCGCCTGGAACAGGAAGGCGTCACGCGTGTTGCCGAGCTGCCAGAAGGCGATGATCTCCATGAGGAAGAACAGCGCGTACATGCGGCCGCGGCCGATGTAATCCGAGACCGTCGACCAGATGAAGCGGCCGCCCCCATTGAAGAGACCGATGAGTCCGACCATCGCCGCCGCAGTGCCCGGCTCCATACCGATGACATCCTGCGCCATCGGTGCCGCAAGGGCAAAGAGCGCGATGCCGCAGGCGATGTTGACGAAGAAGACCCACCAGAGCGAGGCAAACTGCCATGTCTTGAGCGCATCAGCAGCCGTCGGCCCCGTCTCGACCAGTGTCTTCGCGTGCGTGCAGGCCATGCTGTCCGCAGGCGGCTTGAGGTAAAGCGAGGCCGCCAGCATGATGGCCACGTAGAGCGCACCCATGATCAGGAAGTTCTCAGCGATGCCGAAGGTCGCCGTGACCTGCTGCATCGTCGGCCCGGCGAACAGTGTCGCAAAGCCAAAGCCCATGATGGCCAGTCCCGTCGCCAGGCCGCGATTGTGTGGGAAGTAGCAGATGAGCGTCGACACAGGCGCCATATAGCCGATGCCGATGCCCACGCCGCCGAGCACGCCGTAGAAGAGATAGACGAGCGGCAGGGTGTGCCAGGAAATCGCCAGATACGTGCCGAACATCGCCAGAGCGAAGAACGCCGTTGAAAGAAGGCCGCTCTTCTTCGGCCCGATCTTCTCGACAAAATTGCCGAGGAAGCACGTCGTGATGCCGAGGAAGAGGATGGCCGTCGAGAAGACGCCCGTCGTCTCCGAGAGCGTGATGCCCATCTCCGCCATGATGGGACGCGTCAAGACGCTCCAGGCATAGACGCTGCCGATTGAGATGTGGATGCCGATAGCCGCCAACGCGATGAGCCAGCGATTTCGCATAAAAACTCCTCCTGTTCCTTCTCTTTGCTTTTCTGCACACTTCATTCTCTGTTTAGTTGTAAAACATATTAATTATATATGTTTTAACTCACGCTTCTATCATAGCAAATGTAAACATATCATGTCAATAGGTTTACAGGTAAAAAAATACCGCTCCTCATCGGAGCAGTATGAATGTCCATTCCATATGGATGGCCCATGAATACACTTGATTGTCAATGGAGCGAGATATGGTGCAATCAGGCCTGCGACTCAGCGGCAGCCGATTCTTTCTCCTCTGCCGCCTCAATCTTGGCTTCACCGCGGAAGTAGAGGCCGATGGCGAGGAAGCAGAAGAGGTTGACAATGAAGGAGAACTGCATCGAGCCCGTGACATCCGAGACAAAACCCTGGATGGCCGGCACGAAGGCGCCGCCGACGATTGACATGACAACGATGGCACCAGCTGTCTCCGTATACTTCTTCTCGACGGCTTCGAGCGTCTTGGCATAGATCGTCGCCCAGCACGGTCCGAAGAGCAGGCTGACCGAGACAGCAGCCCAGAGCGCTGTCATATCCGGTACAAACGAGGTGTAGAGCAGGACGAGGCAGCCGATGATGGAGTAGACCACGAGGACCTTGTTGGCCGAGAAGCGCGTCATGAGGAAGTTCGCGATGAACTTGCCGACAAAGAAGCAGATGAAGCTGTAGACCATGAAGTCAGCGGCCATGCGCTCATTGAAGCTCGGATTGAGATGGAGTGCAAGGCGAATCGTGAAGGACCAGACGGCAACCTGCATGCCGACGTAGAGGAACTGTGCGACGATGCCCTTCTTGAAGCGGCTATTCTTCGCGAGGTACGAGAGCGTCTCGCCCATGCCCGGCACCTTCTCGGCAGCCGACTTGACCTTGCATTTCGGGAATTTCGTGATGGCGAACAGCGCGAAGACGGCGAGCAGGATGTAAATCATGACGTGGTACGGCTCCAGCGTGTGCTGCAGCATCTCCATCTTGAAGGCAGCGGCCTGGACGGCATCCATCGAGGCGAGCTGCGAATGCATGCTCTCACCTTCCTGGAAGATCAGGTACTTGCCGAGCAGAATGCCGCTGACCGCGCCGATTGGCTGGAACGTCTGGCTGATGTTGAGGCGCAGCGTCGCGTTCTTCTCCGGTCCGAGCATCGTGCTGTAGGTGTTGGCCGACGTCTCGAGGAAGCCGAGGCCGATGGCGATGGCGAAGATCGCAACGAGGAACATCGTGTACGTCGCCATGTGCGAAGCCGGGAAGAACAGGCAGCAGCCGGCGATATAGAAGCCGAGGCCCGTGAGGATGGCCGTCTTATAGGTCGTCTTGCGGATGACGATGGAAGCCGGGATGGAGATCAGGAAGTACCCGCTGTAGAAGGCGCTCTGCACAAGGGCACTCGCGAAGTCGCTGAGCGCGAAGACGCTCTTGAACTGCGTGATCAGGACATCGTTGAGGCTCGCGGCCGCCGCCCAAAGCGGGAAGAGACACGAGAGCAGGATAAACTGGAAAATCGGTGTCTTGCTGATATAACCGTTGTCATACTGGATGATTTCTTGTTTTTCCATGAAAAATTTCCTCCTGAACCGATTGGGATGCAGACGTCAAGCGTCAAGGAATGCGGCAAACTCTTTGGCATCGGCGTACGAATCCTGCGTGCCCTTGCGCGTGACGCTGAGCGCCGCGTAGCGGGAAGCGCGCTGCATCGAGCCGAGCACATCCTCGGTCCGCGCATACGTATCGACGAAGCAGCCGATGAAGGCATCGCCCGCGCCCGTACTGTCGACCGCATCGACCTTGAGCGACGGCACGAGCTGCGTTTCCTCTGACGTGACGAGCAGCGAGCCGCGGCTGCCCATCGTGACGATGACATTCGTCAGGCCGCGCTCGACGAGGCTCTCTGCCGCCTCGCGGACCTGCTCAACCGTATCGACCGGCTTGTCGACGAGGATGGAGAGCTCCGTCTCATTCGGCACGAAGAAATCGCACTGGCAGGCCATGTCGAGCGAGAGATCGCGGCTGGCCGGTGCCGGATTCAGCAGGACCTTGATGCCGTGTGCCTTGGCAAAGCGGATGGCCGCATAGACCGTCTCGAGCGGGACCTCGAGCTGCAGGACGAAGAGGCCGCACGTCGAGAGTTCATCGCCAGCCGCCTCGATGTCTGCGGGACTGAGTTTCTCGTTGGCTCCCGGATTGATGAGGATGCGATTCTGGCCCGTGGCATCGACGACAATCGTCGCGATACCGTTCGACGTTCCCTCTGCCGTCTTGACGAGGCTCATGTCGATATGATGATCCTGGAAATTCCTGCGTGACTGCTCGCCGAACATGTCATCGCCGACCGCGGTCATCATCACGACATCTGCGCCGAGCTTGGCCGCGGCGATGGCCTGGTTGGCCCCCTTGCCGCCGCTGGCAATGTGGAAGCCGCTGACGCGGCGCGTCTCGCCGGCCTGCGGCATCTCATCTGTGTACGAGACGATGTCCATCATCGTCGACCCAATCACTGCAATCTTCATGGAAAAATCCTCCTATACTCTATATCGCATCACTCGGCGCGCGGCCGGGCGACACTCCCTCTTTCGATCAGCTTGTTGTAAACCTGGATGCGCATCTTCGCCTGTCCCGGTTCGCGGATGAGTTCGAGCAGGCGGCGCACAGCCGCCTGTCCGAGCTCTTTCTTGTAGACATGAATGGTCGTGAGCCCCGGCGCGCAGACCTCACTGAACGCGATGTCATCAAACCCGATGATGGAGATATCCTCCGGCACGCGGTACTTGTGGTTCTGCAGGGCCTGCATGGCGCCGAGCGCGATCATGTCGTTGTCGGCAAACAGAGCCGTCGGCATCTCCCGCCCCTCGTCGAGAAGATGGCCAAACGCCTCGTAGGCGCCCGTGATCGAGACCGGCATCTCGAACTGGAACGAATCGGCAATCGGCAGATCCTGCTCAAGCAGCGCCCGGCGGTAACCGTTGGCACGGCAGGTGAAATTTCGCGTGCGGACACTGCCGTAGAGATAGCCGATCTTCGTGTGGCCCTGCGCGATGAGGTAGCGCACCGCTTCTGCCACGGCGTTCTCGTTCTCCATGAGCACGCACTGGAACGGCAGGTTCTCGAAGGCACAGTCGAGCAGCACAAGCGGCACCTGTGCCGTCAGGAACACCTTGGCGTCCTTCTCACTGAGCTCCGTACCGACCAGCAGGATGGCCGAGGATGTATCCCCCAACAGGTCCTCGACCTGCTGCTCGTAATCCGCCTCGCGGCGGTAAAGGTTCACGAGCTTTGTCTCATAGCCGTTGCGGCGGCTCTCGTTCTCGATACTCTCGATGAGATCCGAGAAGAACGGCGCGTCCGAAAAGACCTCGCCACTGTCGCGGTACGTCACGAGTCGGATGCTCTGGATGCGGCTCGCGGGCACATAGCCGTACTCTCTGGCCAACGCCAGGATCTGCTGTGCCGTCTCATGATTGACGCCGCGCTTGCCATTCAGGGCATTCGATACGGTCGCTGCCGAGAACCCCGACAGCTCACTCAGTTTCTTGATATTGATTTTCACGGTTCCAGCCTCCTTCTTTCTCCTATTCATTCTAAACGAAGCAGGCGGAACGCGCAACGACAGCGGGTAGCTTTGCTCAGAAGACGACACCGGCCCGCAGGATCACATTGGGATACGGCGAGAACTCCCCGGTCCGTATCGCGAATTTGGCCTTGGCCGACAATGCCTTGAGTTCGTCATGCGGCATGTACTCGGCCGGCACATCTTTTAGCTTCTGCTGCAGATAGGCATGAAGCTCTTCATTATTGGTCCGGATTTCGTCAGCCAGGTAATAGCCCTCGACCTCGGCCTCCGTGAGCACCGCATCGAGTACCTGACGGAATGTCGGCACACCAGCCGTCACAGCCAGGTCAATGATTTCGACACCTGGAGGAATCGGCATGCCTGCGTCACCGATCATGAACAGATCTTTGTGACCCAGCGCCGCAATGCAGCGCGAAAGCTCTGCATGAAGCACACCGCGTTTCTTCATCACAATCTCTCCTTTTCTCTATCGTTTGCGTTTCTTTTCGTTGACAAGGTCATTATACACCATGGAATAAAATAAATCAATAAAAATTTAGATATTATTTTACATGATTTTAGAGAAAACTATCTTATTTCGTTGTGAAATCGAGACTTTTCGCGGATTATAGCCTTTTTACAGCGTGATATTGCCATTATTTTCTCGCCTTATTGCAGCTTACAGCATATTTGGCTATAGTTTTATGTAAATATTTATATGAAATTTTACATAAACAGCCTAGAAAAAAGCGGCCAGCATCTGGCCGCTCAATCTCGACGAAGAAAACCTTCTTGATTTATTTCATTTTATTTCGACTGGGCGAAGCGGCGGATGGCCTGCTTGCTGATGCGCCGCACACCCTCGAAGGGCTCGCCCCCCACTTCGGCCATGCACTGCGCGACGATCTCCGTCGAGATGGGAGCCATGCTCTTGAAGAGGCCGATGGCATTGAGCGCCTGGAGGGCCTTGACAGAAATCGTCTCGAGCGGCCGCTTCGCGTGCTTGCGGATGAGAGAGGGAGGCTGCACGATGGTCAGGCCCGCAAAGCCGAGCGCCTCCACGTCCCTCTCGATGACGCCCTTGAGCTTCATGTAGAAGAACGAAGAGCCTGTATCGGCACCAGCTGACGAGACGAGCACCATGTGGCGGACGCCGTTCTGCTTCGCGAAGGTCGCGAACATCAGCTGGTAGTCGTGGTCGATGTGATACTGCGCCTCCTTCGAGCCCGCCTGCTTCTTCGAGGTGCCGAGCGCCGAGAAGATGACATCCCCCTGCACGAGATCATGCCAGCCTTCCGTGCGCTCAAAATCAACGACGTACGGCCGCAGCTTCGGGTCATCGACACCGAGTTCGCGGCGCGTGAAGGTGCGCACCTCTGTATAGCGCGGGTCGGCGCAGAGCGCCTCCACGAGGTCGCGCCCGACGGCACCTGTCGCACCGACAACAATCGCTCTCATATCGTCATCCTTCCTCTACCATACCAACAGTCAATAATCAAAATAACGCTTTGCCATCCCCTGCAAGATGCCCCTCGCACGGAAATCGGCTAGGACGAGATTGACCACCCTGACCATATCGGCACGCTTCCGGCTCATCACGATGCAGAATGCCTCACGCGTGAAGGGATGCGCCAGGAGCGGTGCGGCCAGAGCTGGCACCTGCCGCGTGTAGAAGGCTGCCTCCACCGTCTCCGTGATCATGACATCCGCCTTGCCCGCTGCGATGCAGTCCGGGATAGCGGCATTCCTGGCAAAGACACGGCAGTCGGCATGATGAAGATGCGTTTTGACGAAATCCTCATTCGTGCCGCCAGGATTATACAAAACGCGGACCCCCGGGCGATCAACATCGGCCAGACTGCCGAAGCGCGCCGCGTCGGCCTCGCGGCAGAGGATTGTCTTGCCCGTCTCAAGGTAGCTGTCTGACAGGATCAGCTCTTCTTTGCGCTGCGGCGTGCGGGATATGCCGCCGATTGCCATGTCAAAAGCATCCGTCTTGGCCTCGTGGGCTAGCATATCCCAGGAAATCTCCTTGAACACCACCTCGTAGCCGAGCTCCGCAGCGATGCGCCAGGCTAGTTCGATATCAAACCCGCGGTACGAGTCCGTGAACGGCTCATGATAGGCCATCGGCCGGTAATCGCCTGGCGTGCCTAACAGCAGACTTTTCTCAGTGGATTCCATAGCTTGCATTGAACCGGCGATTGATATCGCGGATTTCTTCCTTTCCTTCGATATACGGCTGATACATCTTGAACGGGTCTCCGACCCCCAGGGCACAGCCGGAGCAGTTCTCGCAACCCGATTCACAGGAGAGCGACCGCCGCACGATCTCCTCGCGCTCCTCTCGCGTCGTATCCTTTATGAGTACACTCTTGTATCCTTTCATGACACATCATTTCCCCTATCTGTCCAGTCTCATCGTAATATAGCGTTTCCTCTATTATAAGACTATTGTTCCTGATTTGCCACAGGCAAATTACTGCTGCAAGAACCTTCCCTTTTTCTTTTATCTCATCTGTGCTATCATCAAGAAAGTATCTCTTGTGATTCACTTTGGCGCGCATGACGTGCCAAGAAAGGAGCGACAACATGACAGAGAATCATGCAACTATACCAATCAAAGAAGAGATGGCGATGCGCGGACGCATCATCGTGCGCACGAGTGTTATCGGCATCATCGTCAACATCCTGCTCGCGGCCTTCAAGGCGGCCGTCGGCATCACGGCGAATTCCATTGCTGTGCTGCTCGACGCGGTCAACAATCTGTCAGATGCCCTGTCGTCCGTCATCACGGTCGTCGGTGCCAAGCTCGCGGGGCGCAAACCAGACAAGGAGCATCCATTCGGCCATGGCCGCATCGAGTACCTGAGCGCCATGATCATCGCGGCCATCGTCTTCTACGCGGGCCTGACCTCGCTCTGGGAATCGGGCAAGAAGATCATCGAGCCAGAAGCGGCCGACTACAGTGCCCTGTCGCTCGTGATCATCGCCGTGGCCGTCATCGTCAAGATCGTGCTCGGCCGCTATTTCAAACGCCAGGGCCAGGCCGCTGAATCAGGCGCACTCGAGGCCTCCGGGGCCGATGCCCTGTTTGACGCCATCCTGTCCTTCTCGGTCCTCATCTCGGCACTCATCTATCTCGGCACGGGCATCTCACTCGAGGCATACGTCGGCGTCGTCATCGCGGCTTTCATCATCAAGTCCGGCATCGACATGATGCGCGAGACGCTCAAATCCGCGGTGCTTACGACCTCATGATGAACAACTACGGCCCCGGACGCAACTACGCCTCCGTTCACATCGAGCTGCCCGACACCATGAGCGTTGAAGAAGCCGACCGCCTGACCCGTCGCATCCACGACAAGATTTTCGAGGCCACCGGCGTGCGCCTCATGGGCGTCAGCGTCTACTCCTACAACGCAAAAGACCAGGGCGCCACCCCCATCCGCAAGGCCATCTACAAGATCGTCATGGCACATCCCTACGCCCTGCAGGTCCACGGCTTCTACGTCGACCGGGCCAAGAAAGAGATGCGCTTCGACGTCGTCGTGCGCTTCGGCAACGACCTGCAGACCATCCTCAAAGAACTGCACGAAGAAGTCCAGGCCGCCTACCCCGACTACCACATCCTCATCGACCCCGACATGGATATCTCCGCCATCGGCCAAGGCCGACATGCATGATGCGACGCGTACGCCACAGGATCAAAGCTGCCCCTGCTCCGTCAGGAACTTCCTCGCCCACGCCTCATCCACCACAGGCTCCGCCTTCCGGATATCGCCGAGCTTCTTTGCGTACTCCGCGTGGATCTGGTTGTAGATCTTGCGCGGGAAATCCGCGAGCCCTAGCGTCTCTTTGCCGCGCACGAGCTGGATGCGGTGATGGCCTTTCGAGTCTGTGTAGAAGTAGGCGTGCTCCCCGCCCTGCGCCTTGCCAGCCGCCGCGTACTGGTAGCAGACCATGAACTTGTAGATCTCGACGAGGCGGTCGTCGAGTCCTGCATCAAAGATGAAGAGCTTCTCGCGGAAGGCCAGGCGGTCGTCAACGGCGCGCAGCACGTAGGGGCGCGTCGTCTTTTCCATCTCCGTCGCCCAGTCCTTGAGCGCGACGCCCTTGCCGCGCAGCATCTCGAGCGCCTTGGCACCATCCTCAAGCTTGCCGTAGTTGATCATGTAGTGATCCTCCGGCTGATGGTAGAGGAAGGGATAGTCAACCGTCGTCTTCATCCCGCACTGCGGGCAGACGAACTGGAAGAGCGAACCATCGCGCACCTTCGCCTTGAGCGCCGGGCTCTCCTTCGTGTTGATGCTCTTGTAGACCGTAAAATCACCCTGTGCATGGCAGCTGGGGCAGGTAACACGGACATGTCTCGTACTGGTCATCGTATACAATCCTTTCTGCATTGCTTATAGCCAACTATTGCCTATGATAACACACTTTCCGCCGCTCTGCCGCCTCCTCTCCTGCAAAATCTTCACATTTTCTTCACAATCTCGCCATATCTTCTGCACAGTCTTTGCATATACTGGTTGCATCAGATGGTTATGAACAATCGTGCTAGAAACGAAAGGAAGGTTTTCTCTATGATGATGACGAATTACATGGAAGTGCTCATGAGCAACCAGCCCTGGAACCTCATCGCCTTCATGGTGCTGCCCGTCGCAATGGCGGAGCTCCTGACAGCGGCAGAGCTCTTCATTCTCGCAAGGCCGGAGCAGAGCGCGGGCTGGAAACGGCTCAGTCACGGCCTCGGCATCGCCCTCGGGCTCTACTTTCTCGGCGTGTTCCTCTACTTCGTCCTGCACATCCTCCCGGGCATCTCGCTGCGCGGCTGGATTGACGAGCTCGCCATTGCCGCGTATCTCGCCGGTGTTCTGCCGCTCGGCGCGATTGCCCTGCAGGAGCTCGGCCTCTTCGGTGGACCGTCGGCCAAGCGCCAGTGGCACCACATCCTGCTGCTCATCAGCTTCCTCGTCGTCAGCCACATTGCGATGATCTTCGGCATGGTCGACCCGACACTCTCGGGCTGGCAGCCGCCAATGCCGCAGACGGAGATGCAGCACATGGGACACATGCATCACATGGACCAGACAGGCATGGGCAGCAGCATGCACCACGATTCCATGCATATGGACCACAATTGATTGCCAAGGGAGAGCTTTGCTCTCCCTATCGTCACGCAAAGGCAGGAACAGACGGAGTTTCAAACCGCTTCCAGATACCCTATTGCAGAAAGGATGGAACACATGCAACGAAGTGTCTTGATTGTCGATGATGACGCACAGCTTAGGCGCGTGCTCGTCGACTTCCTCCAGAAGGAGAACTGGCAGACGCATGAAGCAGCAGACGGCATCGAGGCACTGAAGGCCGTCACGAGATGCCACCCCTCCATCATCATCCTCGACCTCACGATGCCGCACCTCGACGGCATGGAGGTCTGCCGCCGCGTGCGCCAGACCTCGCAGATCCCGATCCTCATGCTGACGGCCCGTGACGACGAAGTCGATAAACTTCTCGGGCTCGAGCTCGGCGCTGACGATTACCTCGTCAAACCCTTCAGCATGCGCGAGCTCGCCGCCCGCATGAAGGCCATCTTGAGGCGCACCCAGCAAGATCCTGGCAGCACGCAGGAAGATTCTCTGCTCCACTGCCAGAACCTCGTTCTCGATATCCGCCGCCATACGGCATCCATCGGCGGAAGCAAGCTTTCCCTGACACCGATCGAGTTCTCAATGCTCGAGCTCTTCCTGCGCCATCCCGAGCAGGTCTTCAACCGCCTGCAGCTGCTCGAGGCCACGCACGGCTTTGCCTTCGAGGGCTACGAGCGGACCGTCGATGCTCACATCCGCAACCTGCGCCGCAAGATGGAAGCTGCAGCTCCCGGGACAAAGTACATCCAGACGGTGTACGGCATCGGCTACAAACTGGGAGGAAACATCGATGTTTGACCGCCACAGCATCCAGCTCAAGCTCGCCGGCAGCACTTTTCTGCTCCTGGCCTTCACCGTCTGCAGCCTGATTGTCCTGACAAACGCGCAGATGGAGACGGCCTTCGGCGATTACATCGCCCTGCATCTCGCCGTCATGGACCACGGGCCGGCCGAGACGATGTTCATCCACTCCGTCCACCAGTCGCTCTGGTGGGTTGGCCTCTTCTTCATCCTGATGGGGCTCATCATCACCTCTGTCCTTGCCGCAGGCATCACGAGGCCGCTGCGCCGCCTCACGAAAGCCGCTGCGGCTGTGGAGCGCGGCCACTTCAACCAGCGCGTCCCTGTCGGCTCGCGCGATGAGGTTGGCCAATTGGCCACCGTCTTTAACCGAATGGCCGCGAAGCTCTCGCAGAACGAACAGGCACAGCGCGACTTCTTCGCGAGCATCACGCACGAACTGCGCACGCCGCTCGCCGTCCTGCAGGGCACCCTCGAGAACATGACGACCGGTGTCACCGAGCCGACGCCAGAACGCCTCTTTGCCATGCAGGAAGAAGTCATGCGGCTCAACCGCCTCGTGACCGACCTGCGCGACCTCTCGCTAGCCGCTGTCCATGAACTCCGCCTGCACCTGCGATTGACCGACCTCGGCCAACTCGCGCGCCAGAGCGCCATGCTCATCCAGCCGCTCTTAGACGAGAGAGCACAGCAGCTCCAATGCCAGATTCCTGCACATCTGACCATGCTGCCACTCGATGCGGACCGCATGCGGCAGGTCATCGGCAATCTGCTCGTCAACGCCAGCCGCCACTCAGGTGACGGCAGTCACATCTGCCTGACGGTCAACGAGCAGCCCGACTGCATCGAGCTCTGCGTCGCCAATGACGGCCCGTGCATTCCCGCCGAAGAGCTGCCACACATCTTCGAGAAGTTCTACCAAAGCCAATCTGCCCAAGGTGCAGCCGATTCCCAGCGCGGCTCCGGCCTCGGCCTTGCACTCGCCCAGCAGTATGTAGCGATCCACCACGGCACGATCTCTGCCACATCTACACCAGAAGATGGCACAGCCTTCACGGTTCGCCTGCCCAAATCATAAAAAAGCGGCACCCATGCGGTGCCGCTTTTCTCTTGCTTCATTCTGTTCACTTCTGCAGGCTGGCGCGGAAGGCGGCAATGCCGCGGATATCGTCCGGCGTCGTGCGGCAGCAGCCGCCAATGAGGCGTGCGCCCGCTTCGTACCACTGACGCACAAAGTCGCGATACGGCGTAGGGCTGCCGTGCCACGTCTTTGTCACCGCATCATACGTCTCGCCTGTATTCGGGTAGACGACGACGGGCTTCGTGGTGTGCACGCGGATATTGCGGATGAGGTCGGCCACGTACTGCGGTGCCGTGCAGTTGACGCCGATGGCTGTGACCTGGCGCTCCTTGTCGAGCAGCCGCGCGCAGTCTGCGATGGCATCGCCACCGCAGGTGTGCGCCTCATCCTTGCACGAGAACGAGATCCAGGCCCCCATGTCTGGGTAGTGGTGCAAGTCCGCGAGGATGGCCAGCGCTTCATCGAGCAGAGGCATCGTCTCGCAGGCCAGGATGTCCGGCTCAGCCGCGACGAGGATGTCGAGGCGCTCCGCATGGAAATCTGCAAGCTCTGCGCGGCTCGCCCTGTAGTCGCCGCGGTACTCCGAGCCGTCAGCGAGATAGGCGCCATACGGGCCGACCGAGGCGGCTGCTAGCGGCTGCGGGCGGCCTGCACGCTTCGCCTTTTGCTGCCAGAACGCATCGCGCGCCTGCTGCACGAGGCGGACTGAGCGCACGATGAGCTCTTTTGCCTGCTCGCGCGTGAAGCCCTTCTTCTCGAAGCCCTCAACCGTCGCCTGATAGCTCGCACTCGTCGAGACATCTGCACCGGCCTCGTAGTAGTCACGGTGAACAGCCTCGACGAGCTCCGGCTTCTCGAAGAGTGCCTTGGCCGACCAGAGTTCATCATTCGTGTCAAAACCGCGCCGCGCGAGCTCCGTGCCAAAGGCACCGTCGAGCACGAGCAGCGGGTATCTCTCTAGATTGCGTGCAACCGTATCCATAAATCTCCGTCCCCTTCTGTCTTTTCCATTGTCTTTTCCATTACTGCAGCAATTCCTGCGGCGGCTGCTTGCCGAACCACTTCTCGTAGATCTCCGCGAACTTGCCGTTCGCCTTGATCTTCGCGAGACCGTCATCGATCTTCGTCAGGAGCTCGGTATTCCCCTTGAGCACGGCGATGCCGAGGTCTTCCTTCGTCAAGGCCACCTCTGCCGAGCGGACTTTCTTATTGCCTGCATGGCTCACATAGTACTCATTCGTCGGGATGTCGTTGACAACAGCATCGACGCCGCCGTTCTGTACCTCGAGAAACGCCTCATTGATGGCATTGAATACGCGCACATTGGCGCCGGGGATCTTGCGCGCGGCCTCCTCGCCTGTCGAGCCGATCGAGACGCCGAGCGTCTTGCCCTGCAGATCCTCTGCTGTGTGAATCGTGTCATTGTCCGCCCGCGTGACGACACCGAGGCCTGCGATGTAGTACGGCTTCGAGAAATCCACCGACTGCTTGCGGTCATCCGTGATTGTGATGTCGTTGATCGCGACATCAATTTCCTTAGCCTGCAAAGCCGGGATCAGGCCGTCAAAGGAGCGGTTGCTGATCTCTACGTCAAAGCCTTCTGCCTCACCGATGGCTCGGATGATATCGACATCGAAGCCCTCATAGTCCTTCGTCTCCTGATTCTGTGAGCCGAACGGCGGATAGCTCGCATCCATGCCGACGCGCAGCACACGCTGCCCGGAACTCTTCGTATCCGAAGAGCCAGTCTGGCCGCAGCCAGCCATAAGAGTTGCCGCTCCGAGCAGGCAAACAGCCAATAGCAATGAGAACACTTTCTTCATATCATGAACACCCCACAGAACTATACAGAATTATATTGTAACGTTGTTATAATCATACATTAGTATACATAGCATGTCAATATGTTTTTTTGATCATCTCACACTATGACGACAATCTGATTTTTCTATGAAGATATGGCTAGCTATTTCCCATAAATTGATTGACTTTTCTCACCGTTTTGTTTTACACTGGCAGGGAAAGGAGTGGTTCATCATGAACAAAAAGCAACGCAATGCCTTGATCACCATCGCGATTGGTGCTGCGATCTGGTTTGCACCAGTACCAGCAGGCGTCACGGTCGTGGCCTGGCACCTGGCGGCGGTCTTCATCGCCACGGTCGTCGGATTTATCCTGCAGCCGCTGCCCATTGGCGCCGTCGCCTTCATCGCCATCACCTTCTCGACCCTCAGCGGCCTGCTCAAGGTCAGCGATGCATTGAGCGGCTACGGCAATTCCACCATTTGGCTGATTGTCTGCGCCTTCCTCTACTCGCGCGGCTTCATCAAGAGCGGCCTCGGCAAGCGCATCGCCTTTGGCATCATCAAGGCTATCGGCAAGAGCGCCCTGTCCCTCGGCTACGCAATTGCCTTCAGTGAACTCATCATCTCCCCCGCCACGCCATCGGCAACAGCTCGCGGCGGCGGCATCATGTACCCGATTGTCCGCTCTCTCGCCGGTGCACTCGGATCTGAACCGAACGAAACGGCTAAGAAGATTGGCACGTATCTCATGCAGGTCGGCTATCACTGCGACGCCGTCACCTGCACGATGTTCGTGACATCCATGGCAGGCAACCCGCTCTGCGTAGCACTCGCGGCCAAGACGCTCGGCGTCGAGATCACTTGGATGGGCTGGGCCAGCGCGGCCATCGTGCCGGGCCTCTTGAGTCTATTGCTCGTGCCGCTCGTCATGCTCAAATTGACGAAACCGGAGCTCGTCAGCATCCCAGATGCCAAGCACCTCGCACAGAAAGAGCTCGACGCCATGGGACCGATGTCGCGCAGTGAGAAATACCTGACGGTCGTCTTTCTCGGCTCGCTCTTCTTCTGGGCAACATCCGGCCTCACGCATATCGGCGCGACGCCAGTCGCCATGGCAGCCGTCTGCGTCATGATCATCGTCGACGTCATCAACTGGAAAGATGTCCTCAGCGAGAAGGGCGCCTGGGATGCCATGTTCTGGATGGGCTCCCTGATGACGCTCGCCTCGGCTCTCGCAAAGTCCGGCATCATCAAATGGATGGCGAACTCCGCCGGTGCCGCCATCTCCTCGCTCGGACTCGGCTGGGTCGCTTCAGCGCTCATCCTGCTGCTCTTCTACACCTACATCCACTACTGCTTCGCCAGCGTTACGGCGCGCATCAGTGCTCTTTACGCGGCCTTCATCGCCGTCAGCGTCGCCGTCGGCGCGCCGCCGCTCATGACGGCCATCATCTTCGGCATCTTCGCCGACGTGCCGATTTCCCTGACGCATTACGGCAATGGCTGCGCCCCGATCTACTACGGCGCAGGCTACGTCTCACAGAGCGAATGGTGGAAGAACGGCTTTGTCATGACGACCATCACCACCGTCATCTACCTGACCATCGGTGCCGCCTGGTGGAAAGTCATCGGACTCTGGTAATCCTGAAACTTCATGCAGGTATTATAAAAACGAATTACAAAAAAGCGCTGTCTCGCAAACGATATGCGAGACAGCGCTTTTTTCATTCATTAATCTATACCATGGAAATCCCGCACGGCTGCCGGGGGCTCCTCATGCTTGCCGAGCATCTTCTCCATCCAGGCGACGTCGTACCAGCGTCCGAACTTGTAGCCACTCTGATGGAAGATGCCGGCCATCTGGTAGCCGAGGCGTTTGTGAAAAGCGAGGCTACCGACGGTCAGGTACGGGTCATCGGCTGCGCGCGGCACGGCAATGCAGGCATTGATATTGAGCACCCCCATCCCGCGCAGCGCGTCCTCCAAAGCTGCATAAAGCTTGCGGCCAAGCCCCTGTCCCCTAGCGTCACTCGCGACGTAGATGCTCGCTTCGACCGACCAAGCGTAGGCCGCCCGCCCGTAAAACTCATGCGCATAGACGTAGCCGAGCACACGGCCTTCCTGCTCTGCGACGAGATACGGGTAATGCTCGAATATCTTTTTGCGCCTCGTCTCCATCTCCGCCGCATCCGGCACCTCGTACTCAAAAGTGATAGCTGTCTTCTCTACATAATAAGCGTAGATGCGTGCCAGAGCCTCCGCATCCTGAGCCCGCGCCACGCGGATCTTGATGTTTTTCTCCACTGGATCAGCCCTTGAGCTTCAGGCCATCGTGGAATGCCTTGCCGACGACGGGACCGATGACGCGGTACGTCATGGTCGCGATGTCAAAGATGATGGGCTGGAGTTTGTCGTAGTCGACTTTGCCATCCGTCAGAACGGCTTCATCGGCCTGCTCGGCGACGATCTTGCCGATGAGGATGCCCGTCTCATCGTCGTAGCTCTTCATCTCGCACTCGAGCGTCACGGGGAATTCTTCGATGATTGGTGCATTGACGTGCGCGCTCTTGTGCGTGTGGCAGCCAGCCTTCTCGATCTTGTTGACCTTACGGCCTGTCTCGACACCGAAGTAGTCGGCAATCTCGACGGTGTCCTTCGTCGCAAACGCCACGGTGAATGCCTTCGTCTTCTTGACATTGTCCGTTGTCTTATGCGGTGCGAGGAAGAGCGTGATCTCGCCGTAGTCCGACTGCGCGCCCCAGGCTGCATTCATCGCATTCGGCACACCGTTCTCGTCGTACGTGCCGATGATGAAGACGCCCTCCGGCGCAATGCATGCCTTCTGCCCCGAAAATTCCTTGCTCATATTCATGACTTCCTTTCATTTCATGATGCTTTACTGATGTATATTTCGCTTTCATTGAGCAAAATCCTGCTTCGTCACACGATATCGTCGCATGCGCGCAAACAAAAAACCTGCCGCAAAAAGCGACAGGCTCTATTGCTAAAGGCAATCTCATTCACTGCAGGACGGCTGGCAGCCAGGTGGCGAGATCTGGTGCGAGGCACAAGAGGACAATCTCGAGTGCCATGATGATGGCGAACGGCACGGAGCCCTGGATGATCTGGCCGATCGTGCTGTCGGGGCTGATGCCCTTGATGACGAAGAGGTTCATGCCGACTGGCGGCGTGATGAGGGCCAGCTCCATGTTGATGAGCATGACGACATTGAACCAGATGAGATCGAAGCCGAGCGACTTGACGATCGGATAGAGCATCGGCAGCGTGATGAGGATGATGGAGACCGTCTCGAGCACACAGCCAAGTGCCAGGAGGACGATGTTGATGCCGATGAAGATGAGCCAGCGGCTGACCTGAGCATTCGTCACGAGCGACATGAGGGCCTGCGGTGCCTGCAGCGCCGTCAGGATAAAGCCAAAGAGCATCGCGCCGATCATGATGGCGAAAATCATCGCAGTCGTCTTGACCGTATCCTCTAAGATGCCGCTCATATCGCGCAGCGTCACCGTGCGGTAGACGAAGAATGCGATGATAATGCTGTAGAACGTGCCGACGGCTGCGGCCTCAGTCGGCGTGAAAAGGCCTGTGTAGATGCCGCCGACGACGAGGATCGGCAAGAAGAGGCCCCAGATGTTTTCTTTGAGGATGCTCCAGCGCTCCTGCCAGCTTGCAGGAGCCTGGCGCTCCATATGGCGGCAGCGGAAGACGAGATAGCAGATGAAGAAGGCTGTCATGAGGACACCCGGCACGATGCCGGAGAGGAAGAGTTTGCCGACCGACTCGCCCGTGATGGAGCCGTAGAGGATCATCGGGATGCTCGGCGGGATCAGGATGCCGAGTGTGCCGCCCGCGGCAACAGCACCGAGGACTGTCGTGCGCTCATAGCCGCGCTTGAGCATCTCCGGGATGGCCATGGCGCCGATCGTCACAGCTGTCGCCACACTCGACCCCGATATCGCGGCAAAGATCGCACAGGCGAAGATTGTCGCAACGCCGATGCCGCCTGGCAGATGGCCGAGCCACTTGCTGCCGAGCTCGAAGAGGCCGTTGCCGACCCTGCCCTTGAGCAGGATCTCGCTCATCAGGATGTAGAGCGGCACGGCAACGAGCACGAAATCGTCGAGTGTCTTATAGGCAATGACCGGGATCTGCGTGAACGCCGCAGGGCCGCCGAGGAAGAAGAGCATGCCGAGCACGCCGCCGAGCAGTAGAACAAACGCCACAGGCATGCCGAGAGCGAACAAAGCTAAGATGATGATGGTATAGACAGCAGGCATTCAACGCACCTTCCCTTCCGGATGTTCATTGCGATCCTGATCCAGTGGCAAGCGCAGCAGCTCGAAGAGGAAACGGCGGGCAATCTCGCCGAGCAGCAAAAGAGAGCCAAAGACGAGCGCGAACTGCGGGATAAAAAGTGGGAAGCGCAGGATGGACGGCGATAATTTATGGTAGACATACGACGAGGTCACGAGGTCCATGCTCTCCGTCATGAAGATCAGGAAGAGCAGGAACGAGATCACATTGATGACCATGTCGAGCTTGCGCTTTGTCTCAGGGGCAAGGCGTCCCGCGAAGATGTCGACGCGCACATGGGCGTTGTCGCGGAAGGCGACGGCCAGCCCGAGGAAGCCCGCGATGAGGATGGCATACGTCGAAACCTCAAGCACCCACTCTGTCGGCGAATGGAAGAAATCGCGCACAACGATCTCGTAACAGATAATCAAGGCCGTAATGAGCAGCAGGCAGCCGGCCAGGACAGCGGCAGCGCGCGTGACCTTGCCGAGTATGCGGTCATAGAGCAGTACGATATCTTTGAATGTCATGAAAGTCCGCTTCCTTTCTTTCTCAATTTCTCAATCTCTCAATTCACGGTCACTGGTTGGCTGCGAGGCACTGGTCGACGAGCTGGCGGCCGAGATCGCCCATCTTGCGGATGAAGTTCTCGCGGACCGGCATTGTCGCTTCCTGCCACTTCGGGATATCCTCCGGCGGGATCTCGTAGACTTCCATGCCGGCATCGCGGAGTTTCTCCATGCAAGCGCGGTCTTCCTGGCGCGTCTGCTCACGCAGTTCATCGCGCGTCTCCTTGGCGCACTGCTCGACGAGCTGCTTCTGATCGTCCGTCAGGCGATCCCAGGAACTGCCGTTGACGGCCAGCACGAACTCGCAGTACGCGTGGTTCGTCATCGTCAGGTACTTAGCAACCTCGTAAATCTTTCTCTGGTACATGGCCGTCGTTCCGGAAGTCTGGCCATCGATCGTGCCGCGCTGCATGGCCATGTAGACCTCACTCGAACTCATCGTGACGGGCGAGGCGCCGAGCGCCTTGATCGTCTCAGCCGGGATCTGGCCGTAGCCGCGCAGCTGCAATCCCTTGAAATCCTCCGGTTCCTTGAGCGGACGCTGGTTGTTGCAGAACTGCACGTAGCCGTAATCTACCCAGATCAGCGGATGAACGCCCTTGCGCTCCATCTCGCTCGTCAGCGTGCGTCCGAGACTTCCGTCCATCGCGCGTCCGACGGCTTCGTAGCTGTTCAGCAGGAACGGCACATCGAGCACATTGAGTGCGGGCACGACGGTCGTCCACATCGCCGTGGAGTTCAGGCCCATGTCGAGGCCGCCCGTCATGATGGCATCGTTCATGCTCTTGTCGGTGTAGAGCTGACCGGCCGGGTACGTCGTGATCTTAATGCTACCATTCGAACGTTCATTGACGCGCTGTGCAAAGCGCTCCATGCCCTGCGATAGGTAATGATACTGTGGCAAGTGGTAGGCGAGCTTCAGCTCGACAGGTCCACCCTGTGCGGCCTGATGTTCGCGAGCCATCTTGCCGAGTCCACAGCCCGATAGCAGCAGGGAACAGCCCACCATAATAGACAACAAGCAAATGATTCCTTTCTTTCCCCAATTCCTCATCGTTACTGTACACCTCCATAATTCAAACGTCTTTTATGAATGCATTATCTTTTAAGTATATGCGACGCTCTGTAATGTTGATGGACCCTAGTGTACATCACTTGAATACAAAATGCAAGCTATTGCGCGATAAAAAAATCTTTCTAAAAATCACAATAAAACAACAGGCATATTGCCGCGATATCGGTCATACAGGCATAAAAAAACTGCTGAGCGCTTTTCCAGCAAACTCAGCAGTCTTATCCGATTGGCGTCAGGCTCAGCCCGCGTAGGCCAGGACGACCTTGAGGACATCCTGCGCGATGCTTTTCTCCTCGACGATGGACCAGTAGTGCGTATCATCCTCGTAGATGTCGCCCGACTCGGCGGCATTCTTCTGCTCGAGGATGTACCAGGCCCCGCGCCCCGTGTTGTACCAGAACTTGTAGACGTACGGATACGTCTTGTTCTTGATGTTGTCCGTGTAGTAGACGCCGACATTGATGTGCTCTGCGTCCGGGCGGTAGACCGTCGAGGTGTCGACGACGTACTTCTCGTCGACGTGCTGCTCATACGCCGTTACATAGGCCGCCGAGCAGGCCGTCGGCACATAGACAGCCGCGACTGCTGCGACGAGCATCGCCAAAAAGCTCAACTTCATGATCTTCATGAATGTTCCTTCTTTCTTGTGGGAGGTTCCCGTATTCCAACGCTTCTAGTATACAAGTCCGGCCTTCAAAATACAAGTAGCTCAGTCAAAAAGCCTCTTCCGCAGCAGATGCGCGAAGAGGCTTTGACACGCCTGCGAAGGAATAGTCACTCTCCTGACAATCAGAGCTTGAGCATGAACACCTTGTCGCCGCTCCCCGCCTCCTTGGCTTTGCTGGAGCTTTCCTTCACGATGGCCAACACCTGATTCCCTCCATAAGGCATCATCTGGACGTCGTTCTGGCCGTCAAACAGCTTGTCCGCACTGATCCTGTCGACAAAGGAACCGTCTTTCTTATTGAAGATATTGATTTTGCGGATGTTGCCGTCGAATACGAAAAGGTAGTCATCCGTGACGGCGACGTCAAACGCGCTGGCCAGGAAGCCCGGCTTGCGGTCAGGGTCATCCTTGCGGCCGAGGATATACGCTTGTGTGCCGTCCAGGCTGTAGGCGGCGACAGCGCCGACGCTCATCTTGCCGTCCAGGGTGCTGCCGAACAGATAGACATTCTGGCCATCGCAGGCAAGACCGTCCGGCGTCGTGAGCAGTTTATCGCGCTCTTTCGGGATGACGGTGCCAATCTCCTGCGAGACTTTTCCATCCGCAACGGCATAGCGCACAATGGCCTGCGCATTGTAGAACGACACAGCTTCATCCTTGCCCGGTACGCCAACCATGCCGCGAACATTCTTCTCGTAGAACGGCTTGCTGGTTCCATCCGAAGCGACAGCATTGACCTTGCGCTTGGCATCGGTGTAGATCAGTTCCTTGCCGTCATTGGAGAGGAAACTCTCTTCCGGCACATCTTTGACGAATTCCGCATTCGTGATCTTGAGGTTATCATCCTCGAGCTTCGCCTCGAGGATGGTCCCCGTGTTGGCATTGCGGATGTAGATGGTATCCCCAATCTTCGTCATAGCGCCGGTGCGGTGGAACGTCTTCGTGATGACGATCTTGTCGGTGTTGTTGATCTTAGCCAGCGAGAGTTCCTTGCCCTGCTCCAGCTTCACCGGCTCGTAGTTCAGGGTGATCTTTGGCTTCTGCGGCTCTGGATCCTTCGGCTTGTCTGTACTCGAGTTGTCGCAGCCGAGCACGAGCACAGCGATCAGCAGTCCGATTATCAGGGCGGCAGCGCGTTGCAACTTCCTCATGGTCATCCTCCCCTTCTTTTTCTTCTTTTCCATCACATCTCACGATTCTTTCTTTGCCTTCGGCTGGCGCTTGATCTGGGTGTAAAGGAAGGTATCGTTGCTGTCGACGAGAGAGAAACTTTCTTCCTCAAGGTAGGAGTCAGCCTTGACGGCCTTGTGCACATTGCTCATGCCGGCAATCAGGATATAGCGCACGAGGAAAGCGGCGCCGAGTGCCAGCACGAAGGAAATCCCTAGGATCTTTGCAGTCATAAAGAGCCCCCCTTACGTCGTCATGAAATACTGCACGATGAAGTAAAGCACCGGCCAGAATACAGCGAGTGCAATGGCGGGATAGAGCCACGACTTGCGCTTGTCGATCGGCAGGCTGCCGACGAACTTGCCCGTCTGTCCATTCATCATGAAGGTGTAGGGCTTGCCCTCGTAGCGCGTCGTCAAGATCCAGACCGGCATCATCGCGTAGGATATCGCGGCGCTCTCGCGCAGGAAGGACGGGTCGCCTGTAAGCGAGCAGCGGTCGTATCCCTTGACAGTCTTCTGCAGCGTGTCGATGGCCGTCGAGCGCATGCGGTCGTCGGCGCGCGGGATGCTCGCCTCCGCATCGACATCGTACTTGTCGGCCAGATGGCCTGTGAGGTAGGCCGAGGAAAACGGCACGAGTTCTGCGTAATCGAACGGCTCGATGCTGTCCATGTACGCATCGTCCATGCGCTCGCTGCCATCGACAGGGATGCGCGCGAAGTGCATGGAACCGGCGCGCTCGCACTGGTAGACGCTCGTCTCCGTGATGATCTCATCCGCCGTCTCGCGGCGCACATCGTTCTCGGCGCGGAAATTGGCCCTGGCAAAGACATCGGCGTCAAAGAGCCAGAACGGCACGTACATCGCCTGGATGTCCTTCGTGCGATTGGCCCCGGCAAAGCCGTCGGGCAACAGATACTTGCCCTTGTAGAAGGATTGCAGCGCCTCCTGCGCCTCTTTCTTCGTCTTCTTGAACGGGAGGATGAAGTCCGGCTTCACCATTCCCTCGAATTTTGCTGGCATCATGTTGGGGCTGCCGCAGTAGGCACATTCTGTCGCCATCGTATTGCCATCGGAAACGAGCTCGGCGCCGCACGAGGAGCAGGTCTGCATGGCCATGGCGCTGCTCTCCTCTGGCGACCACTCGCCGCCCGCTGCGGCAGTGTCAAATTCGGCTTCCTTTGTTTCGGCAGCGCGCCTGGCGGCTTCCTGATCCCGGGCGAACATCGCCTCGATGGCCGCGATCTCAAATTCGGTGCCGCAGTACTCGCAGCTGACCGTATCGCGTCCCGGCTGGAAGGAAAGCGGCGCACCGCACTTCGGGCATTTATAGCTGACTGACGATTCGGCCACGATACTCACCTTCTTCTCTCTTCATCTGCTCTCGCTATCGATTCTTTATCGATGCATTGCAGACGCTATGCATCACTGCTTGTCACTCTCATCAAACGGGTCGCCGCACTCCGGGCAGAACTTCGGCGGGTGCTTCGGGTCCTTCGGTTCCCAGCCGCACTTGTCGCAGCGGTAGAGCGGCTCGCCCGCTGGCTTCTTCGCGCCGCACTCCATGCAGAACTTGCCCTTGTTGACCGTACCGCAGCTGCAGGTCCAGCCATCAGAAGCGGGTTTTGGCTGCGGCTTGCCACACTCCTCACAGAACTTTCCCGCATTGCCCGCATGGCCGCACGAGCAGGTCCAGACTGCCTGTGCCTGCGGCGGCGCTGCCTGCTGCGATGCCGGTGCCTGCTGCATGGGCGGTGTCAGCGGATTGCCCTGCGAGGGCGCCCCCTGGCTGAATGCGCCCATCGCACCGGCACCCACCTGCCCGGCCATGCCCATGCCCATGAAGCCGAAGGCACCGCCCATGCCAGCCTCATTGCCGGCTGCCGTGCGCATCGCATCGGCCGTCGCCGTCGCCAGGCGCCCGGCCCGCATGTCAGGATTGCTCATGATGGCGCTATCCTGGATCTCCTTGATGCGGCGCTCATCTTCTTCCTCGGCCTTGACCGACGAGACGCCGAACGAGACGATCTCGATGCCGCGCTTCTTGCCCCAGTCCTCCGAGAGCTCCTCGCTGAGCTCATTGCGGATATCCTTCGTGTAGTTGATGAGCTGGGTGTAGCGGATGCCCTTGGCCGCGATGCGCCCGAAGGCCGGCTGCAGGGCCGTCAGGAGCTCACTTTTTAGCTGCGAGTCGATCTCCGAGCGCTCGTAGACGGTGTCGAAGTTGCTGCAGACGTTCGTGTAGAACAGAATGGGATTCGCGATGCGATAGCTGTATTCACCGAAACAGCGGATGTTGACGTTCAGCATGTACGGTCCGATCATCGTCTCGAACTGGATAGACTGTGGCGTGCCGTACTTGTTGCCCATGATCTCTTTCGTGTTGAAGTAGTAGACGCGCTGATCCTTCGGCGCATCGCCGCCGAACGTGAAGCGCTTGCCCATATTGCGGAAGACAGCCTTGAGGTCACTCGCCAGGTCGCCGCCAAAGACAGTCGGCTCTGTCGAGCTGTCGTAGATGTACTCGCCCGGCTCGGCACAGATCTCGACGACCTTGCCCTGCTCGACGATCATCATGCACTGGCCCTCATTGACGACGATGACCGAGCCCTTCGTGATGATATTGTCCTCGCCCGAGGTATTGGAGCTCCTGCCCCGCGAACTCGTGCGCTTCTGTCCTTTTGCGGCCAGCGTGTCCTTGTCGAGGCTGTCACAGTAGAGGAATTCTTTCCACTGATCGGCCATGACGCCGTCTGCTGCGCCCATTGCTGCCTTGATGAGACCCATGATAATCCTCCTTTTCTAACTAGTCAGAACAACGGCTCAGAATGCGACCTGCGGGACTTCCTTCGCCTTCTCCTCCGCCCGGAACTGCGGAAGCGGCCGCATGCCCATCATGTCGGCGAAGAACGTCCCCGGAAATGTCTGTATCTTGATGTTGTAGAAGCGGATGGCCTCATTGTAGTCCATGCGCGCGACGGCGATGCGGTTCTCCGTGCCGCTGATCTCGCGCATGAGCTCTGTGAACTGCGTGTTCGCCTTGAGGTCCGGGTAGTTCTCTGCGATGGCTATGAGCTTGCCGAGCGCACCTGTAAGCTCCGCATCGGCTGCGCCGAGCTCTTCCGGAGAGCCAGCGTTCATGAGCCTTGCACGCGCATCCGTGACGGCCTTGATCTGGGCTTCTTCATGCTTCATGTAGCCCTTGACCGTGTTGACGAGATTCGGGATGAGATCAGCCCGCCGCTGCATCTGATTCTCCACCTGACCGTAAGCCGCATCGACATTGAGCCGCGCGCTCTTCACCGAGTTGTACTGGTACCCGAAGAACAGGCAGAAGACGAGGAACAGCCCTATAAGAATTGTCCCACCTTTCATATATATCCTCCTTCCCGACGCCCATCCGGACGCTCCCTTTGCTGTCGCTATCTTGCATTCTAATCGGACTCTTATGCTTTACCATCCCCCCGAAGCACCGCCGCCGCCACTGCGGCCCCCGCCAAAGGAGCCGCCGGACCCGCCCGAGCCACCGGAGCTGTGCCACTTGCTACCGTCATTGCCCGACCGCCCCGCTCCCGTGCCGCCAACCGAATCCGAAAAGAGGTGGCCAGACGACAGGAGATGCAGGATGCCCTTCAGGGTGTCCCAGACCGCGTAGACGAGCAGCGCCATGAGGCCGAAGAAGATGGCTGCGCCGAGCAGGATACTCCAGAACGAGGCGTCCGCCTCTTCTTTGACATTCTCGGGGACCTCGGCACCGTACTCCTCATACGCCTTCTGTGTGAGTTTTGCATAGGCCACGACAATGGCCTCGGAGTAGTTCTCACTCTTGAAGTCTGCCTTCATGCCATCGAGCACGGAACCCGCATAGCCATCGGTGATGGCACCTTCGAGGCCGTAGCCGACCTCAATGCGGAACTTGCGGTCCTCCTTGGCGATGAGCAATAGCACGCCGTTGTTCTTCTCGGCATCGCCGATGCCCCAGTTGCGGAAAAGCGTTGTCGCGTATTCCTCAATGGAAGCGCCATCAAGAGAGGAGATGGTCACGACGACAACCTGAGCCCCCGTCGCCGCATCAAGCCCCCTGCCCATCTCCGCAATCTTTGCCGCATCCTCATTTGAGATCATCGCAGCCGTATCGGCCACGTACGTCATCTGAGCGGGCTTCGGCAGGACTGCCGGCGCGGCCGCAACCACGGCGGCAAGCGCGATGAGCAGCATCAAGATTATGCCAACCACATAAGAGCGGCTTTGAAGTAAGCTCTTTCTATCCATCGCTCTCATCCCCTTTCGTTATCAGTATACTGCCAAGGGAGGTGCGACCGTACTGTCATAAATGACAGGTAGGCAAAAAAAAGAAGCTGGGCTATCAGCTTCTCACTATGATGATCCCTCAATCTCTCGGGGCAGGGCAGACCCCTTCTATTGTCAGCGTGAATGAAGGCTGCGGCGATATGGTCATGTGTGCGCCCAGCAACTTGACACGCCGGATGATGGCCGAGAGGCCGCTGCCGGGGTGGAAGTCCGGCGGCGCACCGCAGCCGTTGTCGGCGATGCGCAGACCTGTCTCGCTCAGCGTCACCTCGACGGTATCCGCATGGCCGTGGCAGATACCATTCGTCGCTGCCTCGCGCAGGATCTCCACGAAGGCGAGCGCCGTCGTGCGCTGCGCAGGCAGCTGTCCCGTGAGCTGGACTTTCACGCCAAATGCCTCATAGGCCCGAATGAGATCCTCCAGGAGCTCCTGCGGCGATTCTTCCTCGAGCCAGATCTCTTCGAGCACCATGTCGACCGTGGGCACAAGCTTGGCCGCCTCCAAGGGCTCCGGCGCGGTCAGCAGTCTCTGCAGCATGCTGATGCGGCTGCCCATGATGTCGTGCACGCGGACGCGCACCTTCTCGAGCGTCTTGAGGCGCTCCTGCTCGACAGCCGATTGCAGCAGGCGCTTTGTCTCAGCAGCCTGCTCGGCCAGCACGGCGTTCTTCGCCTCGAGCTCGCGCGTGACGGCGTCGAGCTCTGTCACATTGGAGGCCGTGATCTCGATGCAGCCGCCCTTCATGGCCTTGCGCCGCAGGAGCCAGGCGCTGTGACGGAAGCGGAAGATCAGCGTCCCCGAGGCCTTGGCCGAAACACGCTTCCCGGCGATGGCCTCGAGGCACTGCCAGAAGGCCTCGGCATTGCGGAATTGCACACCGGCAATCCCTTCCATGAAGTCAAGCATCGAGAGATTTGCCAGGACGATGCGCCCATCGCCGTGTGCGAAGAGAATGCCCTCCGGCAACGTGTCGAGTCCTTCGCGTATCCGTTCGCGCTCTGCTCGCGTGCGTTGCCAGAGAAATCGCCAGCGCACGATGAGCAGCAGCGCCGCCATCGGTGTGCTCCACGGGAAATGATTGGACAGCGCGCCAAGAGCTAGCACAACTGCCGCAAAGAGCAGTGCAGCCTGCGCGATGCAGCGGCCCTTGATGATCGTGCGCATCTCTCGCCTGCACAGATGCCAGAGGCCTGCGAAAGAGAGTCCTAGAGCCGGGATGAGCAAGAGCGGATGGAGTCCCCGGACCGCGATATGGACCGCAGCGGCGCGCATATCGAGGCAGTCGAGCAGTAAATCACAGGCGAGCAGCACCGCCGTTCCCTCAAACCAGACCGAGGCATCGCCGGGCACGCGGCACACATAGGCTGCCCGCAGCCCAGATGCGGTGCAGATGACAGCCAGGAAGGCAAGCGGCAGCATGGCAAAGGCAAAACCGTAATCGCTCATGGCGCCACCTCCCCGCGGGAGATATCACAGGTAACAGACACGGCATAGCCGAGATCTCGGCAAGAAATACAGCCTTCCCCATGCTTTTCCTGCCAGAGGGACTGCCACCTGTCCACCCACGTGTCGTGCTCATCCACGAGGAACGTCACGCTCTTCTCTCCCATCGTCACATACACCTCCTGCTCGGGCCGGCTGCGCGCCGCCTCGGCGAGGAACGTCACCAGTGCATCGAAGGCCAGAAGCGCCCCCTGTGCCGGCAGTACCTTCAGCATACTCCAGGTGATGGCCGCATGCACATGGAAGGCGCGCAGTGCCGAACAGATTTCCGAGGCAGCCATCTCGAGTTCTTCGATCGCGATTGTCCCGCTCTCCTCGCTCTTCAGGAAGAGCACACAGCGCTTCTTCGTATATGTCGCGAGCAGGTTGAGCTTGTGGACCGCATGCTCTCTCTCCTGCCCTTCGGTGCGCAGGATCTCCTCGCGGAACTCCCGGAAGTACGGCCGCAGTTCTTCAAGAAGTGCCTCGACCTCCCGGCGCAGGCGCTGGTGCATCGCCGCTGCTGTCTGCTGGCGGCGGAGATGCACCGTGCGCCGCAGATAGCGGCTCCTGCGCTCTAGTGCGCGGTTTGCCTGCGCGAGACTGCGCTGGCGTTCATGCAGCAGGCTCATGTCCTCATACCAGACGAAGGTGCCGCCACCCGGCACCTCCATCTTGGAGATGCGGCAGTCACGCCGTGCCCCCTGCTCCGGTGCTGCCTTCGAGACGAGGCGCACAGCCCCCCTTGCATCGAACAGCATGAGACCAAGCGATGCCTCGCGGAAGAATACCTCGTGATCGTGATTCGACGGCATGAGCCCCGTCCGCAGGCAGAGTTCGAGCAACAACAGAAAGAAGCCCGTCGTCGTGAGCGTCACGTCGATGCGCACGGCAGGCAGAAAATTGTAAAAGATAGAACAGAGAAGGAACAGGATGCAGCACACGACAGGCAGCACCATCTGGAAGCGCCAGATTTTCTGCAGCTTCGCCTTGATCCAGAGGATTGCCAATGCCGTAAAGACTTCCAGGAACCAGAGGGTCCAGTAGGCATAGGCACCCCATTCAACCTCCTCTTCCCAGTCGCTGCCCTCCCTTTCCTGCGGGAACGAGAAGAACTGCTCATGCCAGTCATTCGTCAGGATGGCGATGGCCAGTGCGAGATTCAGGACGAGCAGTGCGAAAAGATGCACCGGAAGCCTCTGCGCGACAGCATCACGGTCGGCCACATGCGCAATCCATAGCAGTGCGACAGGCAGGGCCGCGCGGAAGATGTAATAGAGATACCAGAGCAGCCTCAGCAATGTCTCATCCGCATCCAGCACAGCCGGCTCGGCCATGTACTTCAAGAGGCGCACGGATTGCCAGGCGAGCAGCGCGGCAAGGAGCAGCCGGATGGCCCGGCGCGCGCCGCGGTGGAGGAAGCGCGCCCGGAGCGATTCACCCCAGAGCACGGTCAGAGCCGGCATGAGCACATATGCAAGATGGCGCAACCAGACGACATCCATACCATCACCTCCATTCCACATTCCTACTCTCGAACATTCCCTCGCTGCATCTCTTATGATACAATGAGAATAACCCAATTTGAACGAGAATCCACCCTCGCGCACCAAGAAAGGGGATACGTATGATGACCCACCAGAAGGCACGCCTGACCACACGAAATCTCTGCCAATGCCTCGGCGCCTTCGCCCTGCTGTTGAGCGCCTCCTCCACAGCCGCCGGAGCAGATGCCAGCTTCCAAGAACTCGAGCAGCAGGGCACGCTTGACAAACGAGAGCCTGCCCGTGCGGATGACGGAAAAAACTATCCGCGCCTTGTGCTGCACGGCGACTACCGCTTCCTCTACGGCAAGGGACGCTTCCACGCAGATGTACCCCAGGACCTCGGCGGGCCATACCGACGCGTCGACCAGGATCACTTCCGCGCCGAACAGCGCCTGCGCATCTTCCCGTTCCTCGAAACGAGCGGGAGCACGAGCATCCGCACGATGCTTGAGGACAAGCGCGACCGCAAGGACGAATCGCGCCGGCAGCGCCTGAAGCTCTCACGCCTCTACGTACAGCATGAGAACGCCCACACGAAGCTCGAAACAGGCCGCTTCAACTACTACCTCATGGACGGCAATGTCATCGACAAGCGCATCGACGGCCTGCGCTTCCGCACAGGAGACGTCGACTGGCCGCAGGGCAGCCTGGCCGTCTTTGTCGGCCGCACGACAGGTGAGCCGGACAAACAGAAAGACGGTGTCTCGCTGCTCTGGAAGAAGCGCCTCGGCAAGATGGACGCCAGTGCCGCCTATCTCGATTTCCGCCAGCGCGAGGACCTGCCGACCAGCCTGCCAAAACTCCATAAGTCTGGGATAAAGGCAGGCCGCGATGGCGATGGCTTCGACCGCCAGCACATTGCCTCGCTCGCCGCCCACTACCATCCCACCGAAAAATGGGAGCTCGGGCTCGAGGTCCTGCATTCAGACGGCCGCCACAACGCCGACGATTACCGCGAATCAGAGCGCGGCTTCGTCGCACTCGTACAGTACGGGGTGCTCGATGAAGCGCGCACCGGCAGCTTCTCGACCTGGCTCCGCTATTACGACCAACCATCGTCGTCCGTCCTCTACCCGACGATGGATGCCGACAGCACCTTTTTCCGGCGCCAGGGCTTCCGCGGCTGGGGCGTGCGCACCGACTACGTCATCGCGCCGGGCCTTGCCTGCGCCGTCGAGGGATTCCGACTCGAGAACCGCAGCGAGGGAGCCCAGCTTCGCGCGATGCACGAGTACATCCTCGGCACGAGCGTCACAGCCTACTTCTGACCTCGCGCAAACGTGCGTTTTAGGTACAATTTCAGGTACAATCAGGAGAATACCGTATCATCGCGCTCGCATTCATTCTGCGTCTCTGCGCTCGTCAGCCCCTTCTCGGCCGCTTCTACGGCAAGGCCGACCACGCTCTTGTGGCCGGTCTTTTCGAGCATATTGGTGATGTGGAAGCCGACCGTCCGCTTCGAGATGCCGAGCAGCTCGGCAATCTCCTCGCGCGACTTGCTGCGGCAGATGAGCTGCAGGATCTCGAGCTCGCGCTCCGTCAGGTTGGCTTCCGCCGCACCGAACGTATCCCGGCCGCGGATGACGGGAAAGACGTGCTCGCCCGCCATAGTCCGCCGGATGCAGTCGAGGAACGCCTCCCCCGCGGCTTCCTTATAGATGAAGCTGTCTGCACCGGCATCCCTCGCCCAGCCGACGAAGGCCAGCTCCGACATGCCCGTCATCATGACGACGCGGATCTTTGGGAAGCGCTCTTTGAGCCTGCGGCAGATCCGGATGCCGCTCGTGCGACTCTCCATGCAGATATCCATGAGCACCAGGTCCGGCCGATAGCGCAGGCATGCCTCCTCCGCCAGCTCGGCCAGCGCGCACGTCGCGCAGACGGCAATGTCCGGCACCGGCTCAAAGACCTTCTTGAGCCCTTCCAGCAAAATTTTTTGGTCGTCCACGAGCAGAATATCAATCATCGCGCTCCCTCCAATTCCATCGCATTTCCTCTATTGTATCATAGAGCAAAGTGCAGGCGAAACTATTTTATCGCAGATCATAATACGCGCATACAAAAAAAGCCGTTCCCCAAAAGGAGAAACGGCTTTTTGATTGTGCAAAATACGGCAACCCGCTTAGAGTCCGGCTTCCTCGCGCAGGATGGCAGCCTTGTCGGTGTGCTCCCACGGCAGGTCGACGTCAGTGCGGCCGAAGTGACCGTAAGCAGCGGTCTGCTTGTAGATGGGGCGGCGGAGGTCGAGCATCTTGATGATGCCGGCCGGGCGCAGGTCGAAGTGCTTCTTGACAAGCGCCTCGATCGTATCCTCATCGACCTTGTTGGTGCCGAAGGTATCGACCATGATGGAGACAGGATGTGCGACACCGATAGCGTAGGCCAGCTGGATCTCGCAGCGGTCAGCGAGACCGGCGGCGACAATGTTCTTGGCGACGTAGCGGGCCGCATAGGCAGCACTGCGGTCCACCTTCGTCGGGTCTTTGCCCGAGAAAGCGCCGCCGCCATGGCGTGCCCAGCCGCCGTACGTGTCGACGATGATCTTGCGGCCCGTCAGGCCCGAGTCGCCCTGCGGTCCGCCGATGACGAACTTGCCCGTCGGATTGATGAAGATCTTCGTCGCATCCGTCAGGAGTTCGGCCGGCACGATGGCCTTGATGACATGCTCGATGAGGTCCTTGCGGATCTGTTTGAGCTCGATATTCTCGTCGTGCTGCGTCGAGATGACGATCGTGTCGACGGCGACCGGCTTGCCATCTTCATAGAGCACCGTGACCTGCGTCTTGCCGTCCGGACGAAGATAGGAGAGCGTGCCGTCCTTGCGGACCTCGGCGAGGCGGCGTGCGAGGCGGTGTGCCAGCGCAATGGTCAGCGGCATGTACTCCTTCGTCTCATTCGTCGCATAGCCGAACATCATGCCCTGATCGCCGGCGCCGATGGCATCTTCGATGTCCATATCGCCCTCACGCGCCTCGAGTGCCTTGTCGACGCCCTGTGCGATATCCGGCGACTGCTCGTCAAGCGAGACGAGAATGCCGCAGGTGTCGGCATCGAAGCCGTACTTGGCGCGCGTGTAGCCGATTTCGCGCACCGTCTCGCGGATGATCTTCGGGATGTCGACGTAGCAGTGCGTCGACACCTCACCGACGACGTGTACCTGCCCCGTCGTCACGAGCGTCTCGCAGGCCACGCGGCCATTCGGGTCCTTAGCGAGGATAGCATCGAGGATGCTGTCCGAGATCTGGTCGGCCATCTTGTCCGGATGACCCTCCGTGACCGATTCCGAGGTAAATAACATGCGTTTCTTGCTCAAGAGAGAAACCTCCTTCTGTTGAATCCATACTACTGAAATACGGACGAATCCACTCAGCTCCAGAACGGCCTGCACGGACCAGCAAGCTCACCGCTCTTCCCGTACATCAGAAAAAGCTCTCTATAAAAGAGAGCTTTCTATCGCACTCTCATCTTATAGGCTGAACCTAAAGGAATTGGCACCGTTTTGACAAAGCGTCAATGGTTGCCGCGGTTTCATTGGGCCAGTCCCTCCGCCGCTCTGGATGTGAGTTCACTATTCTGCTTGTTGTATTCATCATAACGCATCCGCAGGGCCGCTGTCAAGCAAAAAATGAAGCAGGTTCATTTTTATTTCTCGTCGCGGAATTCGCGGATGACGACCTTCTCGGCCTGGTCGATCGTGCTGAGCTGGACGCTGACGACCTCGTGCGAGGAGGTCGGCACATTCTTGCCGACGAAGTCTGCACGGATCGGCAGTTCGCGGTGGCCGCGGTCGACGAGGACTGCGAGCTGGATGGCCTTCGGGCGACCCATGTCGATGATGGCATCGAGCGCTGCGCGGATCGTGCGGCCCGTGTAGAGCACGTCATCGACGAGCACGATTGTCTTGCCCGTGATGTCGACAGGCAGTTCCGTCTGATGAACAATCGGCTGATACGAGAGTGACGAGAGGTCATCGCGATAGAGCGTGATGTCGAGGACACCGACTGGCGGCTTCTTGCCCTCGATATGCTCGATATTGGCAGCGATGCGCTCCGCAATCGGCACGCCGCGCGTGCGGATGCCCACGATGACGATGTTGTCGACGCCCTTGTTGCGCTCGACGATCTCATGCGAGATGCGCGTCAGGGCGCGGCGAATCCCCTCGGAATCCATGATGACGGTCTTGTCGGTCAATACTGGCATAAAAATCCCTCCCAAACACAATCCGTTGATCGTTACGACTGCAAAGCACGATACACTCTTGCAGCTGCTAAACGTGCGATCAGCGCTGGAACTTGGCACGCAGTGCCCTGAGGATCTTCTCCATGTCCTCAGGCAGAGGTGCCGTGAAGGTCATACTCTCGCGCGTGCGCGGATGGGTCAGCGTGAGTTGCATGGAATGCAGCGCCTGCCCCTTGATGGCAAACGGGCAGGCCTTGCGCGGCCCGTACTTGGGATCGCCGAGCACGGGATGCCCGATGCTCGCCATGTGCACGCGGATCTGGTGCGTGCGGCCCGTCTCCAAGCGGCACTCGACGAGCGTGTAGTCGCCGAAGCGCTCGAGCACGCGGAAGTGCGTGACAGCCGGCTTGCCGTGCTCATGCACGATGGCCATCTTCTTGCGGTCCGTCGGATGACGGCCGATGTCGCCCTTGATGACGCCTGCCTCCTCGCGGATGTTGCCGCAGACGATGGCCCAGTAGATGCGGTGCGCCGCCTTTGTGCGGATCTGCTCCGCGAGGTCGAGATGCGCCGCGTCGTTCTTGGCCGCGACCATGACGCCCGACGTGTCCTTGTCGAGGCGGTGGACGATGCCCGGACGGATCTCGCCGTTGATGCCGGAGAGATCCTTGCAGTGATAGAGCAGTGCATTGACGAGCGTCCCCGTGTAGATGCCCGTTGCCGGATGCACGACCATGCCGCGCGCCTTGTTGACGACAATGATGTCGCTGTCCTCGTAGAGGATGGCGAGCGGGATATCCTCCGGCAGGATTTCGACGGGCTTTGCCTCCGGCAGATGGAAGATGACTTCCTCCCCTGCCTGCAGCTTGTAGTTGGACTTGCGCACACGACCGCCGACGAGTGCCTGCCCCTCTGCGATGACCTTCTGGACATGGGCGCGCGAGAGCGCGGGCTCCATGCGCGTGAGGAAGCAGTCGAGACGCTCATCGTCCTGGTCTGCTGTAAACACCTTCGTAGAATCTGACATATTCACTCATCCATTCCCTTTCTTCTCCTCCAGCTCCACGCCTGCTCCTATCTCATGCCTGCCATCCATCGCGCACTCTGTGCGCTCACGCATCTTTCATGCGGAACAGTATGGCAAAGACCATGCCTGCAACGCCGAGCACGATCGCAACATCGGCCACATTGAATACGGGCCAGATGCGGAAATCGAAGAAATCGATGACGAGGCCCTGGCGGATGCGGTCGATGAGATTGCCGACGGCCCCGGCAAGCATGGCAACACAGCCGTAGTAGAACGCTGCGGGCTGCCTTTTGAGCTGCCTGTGGTAGGCCATGAAGGCGATAAAGAGCGCCACCGCCGCGAGGACGAAGAACCAGCGCGCCTGCGGCAGCATGCCGAAGGCGGCACCAGGATTCAGCACGTAGGTGATGTGGAAGATATGTGGCACGACGGGCAGACTCTCACCGGGCAGGAAGTTCGCGCTGATGGCGTACTTCGTCAGCTGGTCGGCGGCGAGGATCAGGACAAATAATACAAACGCCATGGCGCTGTCTCAGCCCTTCTGTACAGCATCAGCTGCAGGGGCATTCTCCTGTGGCGCATCTGGATTTGCCTCAGTCTTCTCTTCCTGCTGCGGCGCAGTGGTCTGCTGGCGCGGCAGACGGTCGATGGCATCATGGAGCACAGCGAGCTCCGACTCAAGCGCTGCCTTGATCTGATAGAGGAACTGCGACTTGGCCTCGACGAGGCGGCAGTACTCGACAGTGGCGGACTTGACCTGGTGGTCAGCTGCCTCCACCATCTGGCGCGCCGAGATCTCAGCGTCACGGCGCATGTTCTGGCACTCCTTCGCCGTGCTCTCGCGCAGGTTCTCTGCGTGCTGCTTGGCCGTGTCCGTGACCTCATTGGCCGTCTTCTGCGCAATCAGCAGCGTCTCCTTGAGATTGTTCTCGAGCTTCTGGTACTGCGCATTGTCCTTCTTCATGCGGGCGAGTTCTTCCTTGAGGTTGTCGTTCTCGCGGAAGAGTTTCTCGTAGTCGTTGACGACCTGGTCGAGGAAGTCATCGATCTCATCTTCGTTGTAGCCGCGGAAGCTGCGCTTAAATTCTTTGTTGTGGATATCGAGTGGTGTAAGCAAAATCAAGATCTCCCATCTATATGAATGAGTCTGTGAATCCATGCATCTGTAGCCCGTCTGTACTCGTCAGATGTAGCGTTTGAGCACGACGACGGTGCGGCCCTTCTTCGTCTGGCCGCGGACTTCCGCGACCTCGAGGCGGCCGCGGCCGCGCATCGAGATGATGTCGCCCTCTTTGACCGTCTGCGACGCGCTCTTGACCGGTTGCCAGTTGAGCTTCATCTTGTCAGCGGCGATGTCAGCGGCCGCGCGACTGCGCGACGAACCGAAGCCCGAGGCCGCGATCGAGTCGATGCGCAGCGAGGCGACCGTCGCGCGGATCTCCTTGCAGCGCTCCTCGCGCGGCGCAATGTCCGCAAGGTCTGCCATCTCGCAGCTGACGCCAACGGCGCCGATCTTCGTGAGGTTCTGGAGCAAGTACTCTGCCATCTTGCTGTCGCAGAGTATGCGCACAGAATCCGCTGTCACCAAGAGGTCACCGAGGCGGTCCCGTTCAATGCCAAGCCCCATCAGGGCGCCGAGCACATCGCGGTGGCTCAGGCGTGCAAACTGACCGTTCCACGATGCCTTGAGGCAGGCGATGTCAAAGCCAGCGGGCGTGCCGGCGAAGTCCTCGTGGATGTACATCGCACGCGCACGTTCCGCACCCTGATAGCCGCCGCCGAAATCGACGCACAGCCCCGGATAGTTGGCTGCCACCGTCTCTGCGATTTCCTGGCCGTACGGGTCTAGGAAGCCGCTCAGGCGGAATTTCTGGCTGCGCTGCACGGCTTCTGCGAGGTCGACGAGCTTGACGACCGTCTCCTCGCCTTCCGTGCCCTTGTAAAACCGTATGAGTTTTTCTTTCTGTTCACTTGCCATATATGCTTCTCTTACTTCTTTTCTTACTTCTTACTTTTCCCTAAGTCCTTCGACTTCTCCGTTGCAGCGATCACGGCGTCCATCAGCGCGCCGCGCAGGCCGCGGTTCTCGAGCACGCGCACACCGGCAATCGTCGTGCCGGCCGGACTCGTGACCTGGTCGCGCAGGGCGTCCGGATGCTTCCCCGTCTCGAGGACCATCTTTGCCGCTCCGTAGACGGTCTGCGCCGCCAAGAGCGTCGCATCGTCGCGCTTGAGGCCCGCGGCCACGCCGCCGTCCGACAATGCGTCGATGAGCAGGAATACGTAGGCCGGACCGCTGCCTGAGAGCCCCGTCACGGCGTCCATCGCGGACTCCGTGACTTCGATGGCGCGGCCGACCGAAGACAAGAGCTCCGCGACGATGGCGGACTCCGCCTCTCCCGCGCGCGTGCCGCAGGCAAAGGCCGACATGCCGGCGCCGACAGAGAGCGGCGTGTTCGGCATGATGCGCACGACAGGCTGCTCCGCAAACGACGCTTCCAACACATCGAGCGTCAGTCCTGCGACGATTGAGAGGATCAGCGTCGTGCCCTTCACCTTGTCCTTGACCTCTGCGATAGCCTTGGCCGCGGCCTGCGGCTTGACGGCGAGGAAGAGGACATCGACATGGCCGAGGAACGAGTCCGCTCCCACGCTCGCGTGGATGCCGTACTGCTCAGCGAGCTGCTGGCAGCGCGCTGCCTTGTGGTCCGATACGTAGATGTTCTTGCGGCTGACTATCCCCTGCGTGATGCCGGCGACGATGGCCTCTGCCATCGCGCCGCCGCCGATGAAACCGACGCGCAAATCCATGCTCATAGAAAAGCCTCCTCAGACTTTACAGTATCCCTAGTATTCTTGAGTATTCTTGCGGATGCGATGCACTCACTTCTTGAGCCAGGGCATCTCTGCCGACACCTTGCGCTCCTCTTCCGTATACGTCACATTGACATTGCTCGGCGCACAGAGGAAGACATTGTGACCGACTTTCTTAATCTCGCCGTTCAGGGCATACGTCGTGCCGCTGATGAAGTCGATGATGCGCTTAGCTGCCTCAGCATCCGTATGCTCGAAGTTGATGACGACTGGCTTGCGCTCGCGCAGATTGTTCGCGACCTGCTGTGCATCGTCAAACGTCTTCGGCTCGATGATGATGACCTTCATCTGCGCCGCCACGACATTCTCTCGGACCGAAGCACCAGAATGAAGATTGACTACATTGCTTGTCTCTTTCTCCTGATGATCTCGATTGCTCCCCAACGTTTCTTCCTCCTTCTGCTCTGCAGCGCGCTTCTGGCTGCGCTCCCGCTCTCTCTCTTCTTCTTCGGCCAAGGCCAGCTTTTCGTCCTCATCTGGATCCGAGAGGCCAAACTTGCCACAAATCTTATCGATCACATTCATCTGAAACACTCCTCGATTTCTCTTTGTATGGTCTAGTACTGACGCGGGCCGAAGATTGCGGTTCCCACGCGGACGATGTTGGCCCCTTCTTCTACGGCAATCTGGTAATCATGCGTCATACCCATCGATAAATAGGATATATTCGCTGTCTTGAAGGGAATCTCCTTTACCTGCTGGAAAATTTCATACATCTCGTGGAACAGCGGGCGGCATTTCTCGACATCATCGTAATTCGGCGCGATGCACATGAGGCCGCGCAGGCGCAGGTTCGGCAATTCATCGACGAGGTCTAAGAGCTGGCGCAAATCCTCCTTGTAGATGCCCGACTTGCTGTCCTCCTTCGCGAGATTGACCTGCACGAGGATATCCTGGCACTTGCCGATCTTGCGGGCTTCCTTGTCGAGGGCGCGCGCGAGGTGCTCTGTGTCGACCGAGTGGATCAGACTGAAGTACTTGACAGCCGGCTTGGCCTTGTTGGTCTGCAGGTGGCCGATGAGGTGCCAGGTGACATCGCGGTCGAGGACATCGAATTTGCTCTTAGCCTCCTGGATGCGATTCTCACCGATATCGGTGGCACCGGCGTCAATGGCCTCGCGCATCGCTTCGACATCGTGGTTCTTCGTGACAGCGACGAGCTTCACAGGCGTGTCCTTCGGCACGCGCGTGCGGCGCGCCATAGCATCCTGGATATTCTGTTCAACTTGATGGAGATTTTCTGCAATCATGAGACTTCCCCCGTTTGTATTGGTAACTGGTATAAAAGAAAAATAAAATGATTCCATTGGCAGGAGCGCCGCTCAGCTGCGCAGAGCGATGACGGCGCCGAGACGCCCCGTCTGGCCGCCATCTGCGCGATAGGAGAAGAAATCCTCGTGGTGGCAGGCCGTGCAGGTGCGCGCCTCGTCGATATGCTCCCGCAGGACGCCAATCTCCTCGAGCTGCAGGCGGTTGGCCGCCCAGAGGCTCAGGTGCGTGCCGCCCGCCGCATCTGGATGCGAGAAGAGCGCCGCCTCATGGCCTGGGAAGGCCTCTTGGAACTGGTGCTCGACCTCAGGACCGACCTCGTAGCAGCACGGGCCGATCGATGGGCCGATGGCCGCGAGGACATCCTCTGGCCGCGTGCCAAACTCCTGCTGCATGCGCAGGACGGTCTTCGCCGCGATGCGGCGCACCGTGCCCTTCCAACCGCCGTGCGCGATGCCGACAGCCCGATGAGCGGGGTCGAGCAGCAGGATGGGCGTGCAGTCGGCAAAGCAGAGCAGGAGCGGCAGTCCCGGCTCGTCCGTGATCAGCGCATCCGTCTTGGCGATGGAGTCCGCATAAGAAAGAGCGCCGCGGCCGGCATCGCTGCGGCCGACGCGCTGTATCGCCTCGCCATGCACCTGCTCCGGTGTCACGAGCTGCGAGGCGTCGAGGCCGAGTGCCGCGAGGTAGCGGCGGCGGTTTTCGGCGACATCGGCGGGATCATCCCCGACATGGAGGCCGAGGTCCAGCGAATCCCACGGGGATTTGCTGACGCCGCCCCTGCGGCAGGAAACGCCATGGACAGCAATATCCTCGGGAAACGAGGAGAAATGACCGCTGTATATGCGATGGACAGGGTCTATCTCAATCAGAGAAAAGCTCATCGAAACACCTCCAGAACGACAAGATGACAGAATGACAGAATGACAGGATGGCAGGATGGTCTCACCGATCAGCAGACGCCGCAGCGGTGGCATCCCTCAAAACACGGGATGGTCGGCTTCAGCTCTGCCGCCCGCTTCAGTTCTTCATAAAGGTACGACTTCTTGAAGCCCATGTCAAGGCGCTCCCACGGGAAAATCTCCGACTCAGGCCGCTTGCGGTAGAGATAGAACGCCGGGTCTAGGCGCATCTCCTTCATCGCGCGCTTGAACGATTTGCTGCCACCGAGCTCATGCGCGAGCACAAGTGCCTCGCCGACGCGGCGGTCGCCGCGCGAGAGCACGCCCTGGATATAGGCTTCCTTCGGCGACTCGATATTGACGACGACGTGCTTGCGGCGGCGCAGCGTCTTCTCTAGGCGCTTCAGCCGCTTCTCGACGACCTTGCGGTCGGCCATCGGCTCCCACTGGAACGGCGTGAACGGCTTCGGGATGAAGGGATTGACGGAGAGCGTCAGCGTGCCCTTGCTGCCGCGCTCTTCCATGTAGTCCTTGAGGCGCTCAGCGAGGTCGATGATGGCATCGATATCCTCTTCCTGCTCGAACGGCAGTCCGACCATGATGTAGAGGCGGAAATTGCGGATGCCGGCCGAGAGGCCGAGATCCATCGAGTGGAACAGATGGTGCTCCTCGATGCCCTTGTTGATGACAGCGCGCATGCGGTCACTGCCGGCCTCTGGCGCCATCGTCAGCGTCTTGAGGCCGGACTCGGCCAGCGAGTCGACGAGCTCCTTCGTCACTGAGTCAGCGCGGAACGAGGCGACGGACATCGAGAGGCCTTCCCCTAAGATATCCTTGCAGAGCGCATCAATCTCGGGATAATCGGAAATGGCCGCGCCCATGAGGCCGATGCGCTTGCGATACTTGAGCGCTTCCTGCACCTCTTCGTTGATGACCGAAAGCGAGCGGTTGCGCGGCTTGCGGAAACAGTAGCCCGCCATGCAGAAGCGGCAGTGGCGGCCGCAACCGCGCGCCGTCTCGATGAGATAGAAGTTGAACTCCGTATTGTCGGTGACGACAACGGTGTGCGCGGGATACGCGTCGAGATCGTGCACCCACTGGCGCGCGACAGTCTTCGGCGCCCCGGGGAGCGGCTCGATGGCCGTCAGATGCCCTTCGCCATCGTAATGATGCGCGTAGAGCGAGGGCACGTAGACGCCCGGCACGGCGGCGAGCTTCTGCAAAGTCTCCCGGCGCGAGAGCCCCTCTCGCTTTGCCTCGTGGTAGACATCCATGAAGGCCGGCACGACAACCTCGCCTTCGCCGATGATAAAGGCATCAAAGATCGCCGCGAGCGGCTCGGGGTTGAACGTCGGACACGGACCGCCCGCAATGAGGATGGGATCGCGTTCGCCGCGCTCCGCGGCCTTCGCCTTGACCTTGCCCAAAGCGAGCAGCTGCAGGATGTTGAAGTAATCCATCTCGAACGAGACGGCAAAGCCCAGCACCTCAAAGTCATAGAGCGGAGACTGTGTCTCCATGCTCATGATTGGCGTGCGCGTATTCTCATAGCGCGCGATCTTCGTGCGCTCCGGCAGGAAGACGCGCTCACAGGCCGTATCGCCGCGCTTGTTCAAGAGGTCATAGATGATGTGGAAGCCGAGATTCGACATGCCGACGAAGTAGGAATTGGGATAGACGAGGGCAAAGCGCGTCCTCGTGCCCACGGGATAGACATAGTATCCCTGCTCCTCCTGCAGCTGTTCCTTCAGCTCTCGTTTCAATTCCCAATCCAAGTGATCATCCTCCGTACTGACCCGTACCCCGGCCAATCATTTCTCATTTCTTTTCATGCGTTTCATGCGCCTCGGTACCCTTGCCGTGCTCGCGCTGCTTGCGCTGCTGCATGTTCTGCAGCTCTTCGAGGAAGCTCGAGATGTCGGCAAACTTGCGGTAGACAGAGGCAAAGCGGATGTAAGCGACGTCATCGAAGTCCTTGAGGTGCTCCATGACAAGGCGGCCGATGTCCTGCGAGGAGATTTCGCGGTCCATCGTGTTGCGGATATCGCGCTCGATCTCATTGACGAGGTTCAGGATGCGCTCCATCGAGATATCGCGCTTGTCACACGACCGTATGATGCCGTTGAGGATCTTGTCACGCTTGAATACCTCGCGGCGGCCATCGTGCTTGATGACCATGAGCGGGAGCTTCTCGACGACTTCGTACGTCGTGAAGCGCTTGCCGCAGGCACTGCACTCGCGGCGGCGGCGTATCGTCATGCCGTCATCCGTCGCACGCGAGTCGATGACGCGGCTGTCTTCGTGTTTACAATAGGGACATCTCATACTTACACCTTCTTTACCTGCTTTGGCTGTCTGCGCGGGCGCACGAGACACTTCGGCCCGTAGCCGATGAGATCTTCGCGATGGCCGAGATGCAGGGCCTTGCGGACGATCTCGTGATTCTTCGGCAGCCAGTACTGCATGAGGGCCCGCTGCATCCTCTTCTCTTCGTAGCTCTTAGCCGAGTAGACCTTCTCGCCCGTCATCGGGTCTATCCCTGTATACCACATGCAGGTCGATAGCGTGCCCGGCGTCGGGATGAAGTCCTGCACCTGCTGCGGATGGTAGCCCATGTCGCGGATGAACTCGGCGAGCTCGATGGCATCGCTGAGCTCCGAGCCCGGATGGCTCGACATGAAGTACGGCACGAGGTACTGCTTCTTGCCGAGCCGCTCGTTCATGCGGCGGAACTTCTCGACGAAGCGCAGGTAGACGGCGCGGTTCGACTTGCCCATGAGTCGTGTCACGCGGTCGGAGATGTGCTCCGGCGCGATCTTGAGCTGGCCGCTGACATGGTACTTGCAGAGCTCGTAGAGGAAATCGTCCTTGGCGAGCAGCAGGTAGTCGAAACGGATGCCGGAGCGCACGAATACCTTCTTGACGCCCGGCAGGCTGCGCAGTTCGCGCAGCAGCTTGATGTAGTCGCTGTGGTCGGCCACGAGCATCTTGCACGGCTCCGGCGAGATGCACGGCTTGCCGCGGCAGGTGCCGCGCTTGAGCTGGCCGTCGCATGAGGTGCGGCGGAAGTTTGCCGTCGGGCCGCCGACATCGTGGATGTAGCCCTTGAAGCCCTTGAGCTTCGTCAGGATTTTCGCCTCGCGCAGGAGCGACGCATGGCTGCGGCGCTGGATGATGCGCCCCTCGTGCGAGATGATCGCACAGAAGTTGCAGCCGCCGAAGCAACCGCGCTGCGAGACAAGGCTGAACTGGACTTCCTTGATGGCCGGCACGCCGCCGGCCTTCTCGTAGATGGGATGATAGGTGCGCATGTAGGGCAGGTCGTAGACCTCATCCATCTGCTCCTCCGTGAGCGGCAAAGCCGGCGGATTCTGCACGACGCACCATTCATCATTCTGCTGCACGAGGCGCCTGCCGCGTATCGGATCCTGCTCGAGGTACTCGAGCTTGAATGCCTCAGCAAAGCGCTTCTTGTCCGCGCGCACCTCCGCAAAGGACGGCAATTCGAGATAATCCCAGGCATAATCCTTATTGGGCACGCGGTAGCACGTGCCCTGGACGTCCTGGATATTCTCCACCTCGATGCCCTGCTGGAGGTCAGCAGCAATCTCGATGATGGCGCGCTCCCCCATGCCGTAGATCAGGAGGTCGGCCTGGCTGTCGACGAGGATGGAGCGGCGTATCGCATTCGACCAGTAGTCGTAATGCGCCATGCGCCGCAGGCTCGCCTCGATGCCGCCGATGATGATGGGCACATCGGGGTAGAGCTCACGCAGGCGGTTGCAGTAGACGATCGTCGCGCGCTCTGGCCGATGGCCGGCCTGGCCGCCCGGCGAGTAAGCATCTTCATGGCGGACTTTCTTGGCCGCCGTGAACTTGTTGAGCAGGGAATCCATGTTGCCAGCCGAGACGAGGAAGCCGAGGCGCGGCTTCCCGAGGCGGTCAAAGTCCTTCGTCGTATGCCAGTCCGGCTGCGGGATGATGCCGACCTTGTAGCCGTGCTTCTCGAGCAGACGGCAGATGATGGCCGGGCCGAAACTCGGGTGGTCGACATAGGCATCACCCGAGATGAAGACGAAATCGAGCTCGTGCCAGCCGCGCTCTTCCATGTCGCGCCGGCAGATCGGTAAGAATCCCTGCATCAGTTGCCATCCTTCGTGAACGTCTTATTGGCAACCTGGCCCGTCTTGCCGGCCGTGCCAAGGTCCTTGCCGTTGACCGAGAACGAAACGGCACCGGCATCGCCGACGCGCACCGTGACCTTGTCCGTGCCCTTCCAGGTCTGGCTGTCGCCCTTCTTCAAGGTGCCCTCATAGACGACTTTGCCATCGGCCTTGACCTCGAGCCAGCAGTCAGCCGTAAAGTTAGCCGTGACTTCAACGCCGTCGTACGTCTTCGGAGCCGGCGTCTCCGCCTGCTGCTGTGCGGCTGGAGCAGGCTTTGCGCTGTCATCGCTGCCCGACAGTGCATAGACCGCACCAGCGAGCACAACGAGCACAGCGGCCACGATGGCGATGAGCTTGCCGTTCGAGCGCTTCGGCTCGTTGAAGTCCTGCGCCTTGAGACGCGGAGCCGCCTTCTTCGTCTGCTGTGGCTTGACAGCAGCCCTTGGCTTCACATGCTTCGGCTGGGCGGGAGCCGCCTTCTCTTCAGGAGTCTGTGCCTTTCTCTCGCGCTTCGGCGCTTCTGCCTTCACCGGTGTTTCGGCTTTTTCTTCGGGTTTCTCGGCTTTCGGCGCTTCCTTCTCGGAAGCAGCCGCTCTCTGAACAGGCTTGGCAGGTGCCTTCTTGGGGGCTACAGGCGCTGCCGGAGCTGCCGGAGCTGCTGTTGCCGTACCCTTGTGGCGCTCTGCCGTGAACGCCTGCACGAGCGCATTCGCGTCGAGCTTCAGGAAATTTGCATAGCTGCGGATGAAGCCCTTCGTGTAGACATCGCCCGGCAGTTCATCGTACTCGCCCTTCTCGATGTATTCAATGTATAGCGCACGGATGCTCGTGCCCTTCTCAATATCCTTATAGGTAAGACCTTGTTTTTCCCGCGCCTCGCGCAGTGTATCTCCTAACATCGTGATATTCCTCCTTGAAATGATGTGCGCATCGCACCTCATTTCATTATACATGATTGTTTTTCTGAAAACAAATTTATGTTGACAAAAATACAGGCAAACATCAGACTGCCTGCCTGCGGATATCATGGACAGCCTGGCAGAGAGCCTGGCTGAAGGCTTCGATCTCCTCTTCCGTCGTGAAGCGACCGAGCGTCACGCGGATGGCTGTCGCTGCCCGCGCCGGTGCCTGCCCCATCGCCGTCAGGACGTGCGATGGCTCGAGGGAGCCTGCGCTGCAGGCGCTGCCCGCCGAGACAGCAAAGCCCATGAGATCGAGGCGTATGAGTAGTGTCTCATGGTCGACACCATCGATGGCGAGGTTCAGGTTGCCCGGCAGGCGGCCTTCACGCGGGCCGTTGCCTTGCACGCCGGGGATTTCCAGCAGTTTCTCGAAGAGATGGTCGCGCAGTCCCTGCAGGCGCGCGCTCTCCTCCGCAAGCTCCGCCGCTGCAATGGCAGCAGCCTCGCCAAGGCCGACGATGCCCGCCGTATTCTCCGTGCCTGCCCGCAGGCCGCGCTCCTGCTCGCCGCCATGGATGAACGGTGCGAGCTTGTGGCCGCGGCGCAGGTAGAGCGCACCGATGCCCTTGGGCCCATAGAGCTTGTGCCCAGAGAGCGAGAGCGCATCGACCTGCCACTCCTTGACCGAGACGGGAATGTGGCCGACAGCCTGCACGGCATCCGTGTGGAAGAAGACACCGTGCGCCCGGCAGATGGCGCCGATCTCAGCGATGGGCTCGATAGTGCCGACCTCGTTGTTGGCCGCCATCACCGAGACGAGAAAGGTATCGGGGCGCAGCGATGATTCGACGGCTTCGGGCTGTACACGCCCTTCGCTGTCGACATCGAGGTACGTCACCTCGATGCCAGAGGGCAACGCCTCACAGGCGCGCAGCACTGCATGATGCTCGACCTTCGTCGTGATGATATGGCCGCCGCCATGGCGCAGTGCCTCTTCCGACAAGGAGCGGATGACCCAGTTATCGCTCTCACTGCCGCCGCTCGTAAAGAAGATCTCATCCGGCTCCGCACCTAGGAGCGAGGCAAGCTGGCGGCGCGCCTGGCCCACGGCCTGACGCGCCTCGCGTCCAAAGGAATAGAGGCTCGAGGGATTGCCGTACTGCTCACAGAAATACGGCAGCATCGCCTTGAGCACGCGCGCGTCGACCGGCGTCGTCGCCGCGTAGTCCAGATAGACAGGCTTCATCGCGCGCACCCTACTTTCTTCGGATTATCCGGCTGATCCACGCAGAGGTCGTAGAGCGTGATGTGGTTGAGCACATTGCTGATGCTGTCACAGACCTTCTCCCAGACGCCGCGCGTCACGCAGGCGCAGGCCCTGTCACACGGCTGCTCAGAGGACTCGGCGCTCGTCAACAGGCAGTCGACGAGCGCAATGGGCCCCTCTACCGTCGTGATGATCTCGCCGATCGTGATGTCCTTCGGGTCGCGCGCGAGCATGTAGCCACCCTGCGCCCCGCGCACGCTCTTGACAATGCCGGCCCTGCGCAGCGGCGCCATGAGCTGTTCGAGATAGTTCTCTGAGAGTCCCTGGCTCGTCGCGATGCTCTTCAGAGATACAGCACCCTCGCCGTAGCGCAGCGCCAGCTCGTAGAGCGCCGTCACGCTGTATCTTCCTTTCGTCGATATCTTCATGATGCACCTCATATCTAGAATGAAACGGAATTCCGAGTAAATACCTTGGATTTATATTGACAATATAGCAGAAATGACCCAAGGTGTCAAAATATCCCGGTTTCCCCTGCCACAGGTATACGCAAGAGGAAATTCAGAAGCGCTCCGGCCAGCACTTCTTGAGGTAATCGTGCAGCGCCTTCTCACGGCCGAGGTCTGTCGGCTCGTAGTAATGCGCCGTGCGGATCTTGTCAGGCAAGTACGCCTGCTCTTTGAAGTGGCCCGGGTAGTCGTGCGGGTAACAGTACGACTGGCCGTGACCGAGCGCCGCGGCACCCTTGTAGTGCGAGTCGCGCAGGTGCTTTGGCACCGTGCCGCAGTCCTTCGTGCGCACATCCTTCAGAGCCGCATCGATGCCGAGATAGGCCGCATTGCTCTTCGGCGCCGAGGCGACGTATGTCACAGCCTGCGCCAACGTGATGCGCGCCTCCGGCATGCCGATGAACTGCACAGCCTGCGCGGCGGCCATCGCGAGTGTCAGGGCCATCGGGTCGGCATTGCCGACATCTTCCGACGCACAGATGACGATGCGCCGCGCGATGAATTTGACATCTTCGCCCGCTGCGAGCATGCGCGCTAGGTAATGGAGTGCCGCATCCGGGTCACTGCCGCGCATGCTCTTGATGAAGGCCGACGCTGTGTCGTAGTGATTGTCGCCCGTCTTGTCATAGCGCTGCACGCGCTCACCCGTGATTTCCTCGAGCATATCGAGCGTGATGGCGCCGCCCGATACCGGCAGCATCGCCGCCGCGCCCTCGAGCAGGTTGAGCGCCATGCGGGCATCGCCGCCCGCCATCTGCGCCATGGCCTTCAGGACCTCGTCCGCAGCCTCGATATGCTGCCCGCCGAGGCCGCGCTCACTGTCGCCGAGCGCCCGGCGCAGGACCTCGACGAGCTGCGCATCCGTCAGCGGATAGAGCCTGACGATGCGCACGCGCGAGAGCAGCGCGTGGTTGACCTCGAAGAACGGATTCTCTGTCGTCGCGCCGATGAGGATGAGCCTGCCGTCCTCAACGTACGGCAGCAGCACATCCTGCTGGCTCTTGTTGAAGCGATGGATCTCGTCGATGAAGACGATCGTGCGGCGCTGATAATAACGACGCGCCTCATCAGCCTCCTTGACGATGCGGCGCAGGTCGCTGATGCCAGCCGAGACAGCATTGAGCTTCTCAAAGGCGCTGTCCGTCATCTCAGCGATCATCTGCGCAAGCGTCGTCTTGCCCGTACCCGGCGGGCCATAGAAGATAATGGACGGAATCTGGTCTGTCTCGATCATGCGGCGCAGGAAATGGCCGCGGCCCACAACCTCCTGCTGGCCGATGAATTCCTCGAAGTTGCGCGGACGCATGCGGCGCGCAAGCGGCAGGAAGGCGCGCATGGCCCCGCTGTCCGCCGCCTGCCCCTTCTTCCCCTTCGGGCCGCGCGGGTTGAAGGGCGGCTCTGCAAAGAGATCCAGGCTTTCCTTGTCGTTATCCATGGTGCTCACCTCAGCGTCCCGTCGAGCCGAAGCCGCCCTTGCGCACTTCGCCCGCACCGGCTTCATCGCCATCTACCGCCAGGTACTTCATAAAAATGCCCTGCGCGATGCGCTCGCCGCCCTCGATCGTCACGGCCGCCTTGCCGCGATTCCAGAGCGCGATGAAGATGTGACCCTCGTTCTCTTCATTATTGTAGTAATCGGCATCGACGATGCCGACATGATTGGCGAGCATGAGGCCGCGCTTTATAGCCATGCTCGAGCGAATGTGGATGGTCAGCACCTCGTCGCGCTGCATGTACGCCTTGAGTCCCGTCGGCACCATCGCCAACTGTCCCGGCTCGACGACGACCGTGCGCGCTGCCTGCAGGTCGTAGCCAGCACTCGCCGCCGTCTTGCGCTGCGGCAGATCGATGCCGCGCCCCTGATACTTCGATACGATCTCGAAACCTCTCGTCTTCATCTCAATCTTCCTTTCGTTTTCGTTCTCGGCTCATCTCTATCGCCTTTATCACTTGTATCGTTTCACGATGTGTCGCTTCCAGTACACGACAAAAGGCCCTTCCCATCAGAAATGGAAGGACCTTCAAAGAAACATCGAGGCATCGTGTTTCAGGCATTCTCCGGTTTCTTTTCCGGATGCTCCGCGCCAAACATCCCCGCAATCGGATGCGCCGGCGTGATCGTCGAGATGGCGTGCTTGTAGACCATCTGCTGCTTGCCCATGACATCGAGCACGACCGTGAAGTTGTCGAAGCCGCGCACACTGCCCTTGATCTGGAAACCGTTGACCAGATGGATGGTCACGGGAACATTCTCTTTGCGCACCTGATTGAGGAAGCTATCCTGCAGATTGATTGCCTTGTTGGGCATAAAACCCCACCTTTCTACGTTTCTACATTTCTGAATCTCTGAAGCTCTACGTTCTTCTCTTGTTCGAGTCCCGACGCATGCTGCCAGGCATCGTGCCCGACATTGCTCATCTTTTATTTCTTTTCGCTCATTCTGGCAAAAATCCTGCCATATCCGTCAAAATCCTTTGCAAAAGTTCATCTGCCATGCAACCTTCCGACTCGTACCAGTGGATGTACTTCATCTTGCGGTACCAGGTCATCTGGCGCTTGGCGAAGTGGCGCGTGCCCGTCTTGATGGCCTCAACGGCCTCCTCGCGCGTGATCTCGCCCGCGAGATAGGAGGCCATCTCCTTGTAGCCGATGCCCTTCATCGCGGGCATCTCGCGCGTGACGCCCCGGGCTAGCAGCCCCCGGACTTCCTGCTCAAGGCCTGCCTCCACCATGCGGTCAACGCGCTCGTTGATGCGCGCGTAGAGAAGCTCACGCTCCCAGCGCAGGCCGATGACGAATGCATCGTAGTAGAGATGCGCCTGCATGTCCTCCGCCGTCTCATCGAACGCCTTTTCGCGCGAGATCGTCTCGCCGAAATGCGCAACCTCGAGCGCGCGGATGACGCGCCGTGGATTCTTCGTATCGACAGTTGCCGCCGCTGCGGGGTCTTCCCGTTTGAGCCGCGCAACGACAGACTCGAGGCCTTCCTTTTCGATGAACTCCTTCATCTGCTGGCGGAAGGATGCGTGCTCTCCCGTCTCGTTGAACTGGTAATCCTCGAGCAGCGCCTTGACGTAGAGGCCCGTGCCACCCGCGAGAATGGGCACCCTGCCCCGCTCATTGAGGCTGTGGATGATGGCCTTGGCCTGCTGCTGGAAGAGCGGCACACTATAGGCCTCATCGGGGGCACAGATGTCGATGAGATGATGCGCGACGCCCTGACGCTCCGCTTCATCCGGCTTAGCCGCGCCGATGTCAAAACCGCGGTAGACGAGCATCGAGTCGCCTGACAAGATCTCGGTGTGCAGTGCCTTCGCGAGCTCGACGGACAGTGCCGTCTTGCCCGAAGCCGTCGGCCCGAGGATGACGATGAGTTTCTCGCGCCTTGCTGAGGGTACGGTTGACACAGGCCCCATCAGAGCACCCGTTTCCCGCCCGGCTCGATGATGTGGACTTCTGCGCGCGACATCGCCTCTGTGATCTCCTTGTAGTGGCGTACATCCTGATTGATGATTGGCCACGTGTTGTAGTGAATAGGGATGACGTGGCGCACATTGAGGAGCTGCGCCGCAAGAGCGGCATCCTCAAGGCCCATCGTATAATTGTCGCCAATAGGCAGCAAGGCATAGTCGAGCGCATCCTTCTGGCCGATGAGCTCCATGTCGCGGAACAGCGCCGTATCACCGGCAAAGTAGACGACTTTGCCGCCCATGTAGACGACGTAGCCGCAGGCCACACCGCCTGCAACGCCTGCGCTGTGCTGCGCGAGCGTCATGCGGACCTTGCCGAACGGCAGCGTCAGCGAGCCGCCGAGGTTCATCGGGTACTGCTTGAGGCCGGGCTTGCGCTCCTCGCAGAGCGCGAGCACCTCCGGGATGGCGACGATGGCCGCTCCCGTGCGGGCCGCGATCTCCGGCGCATCGCCGAGATGGTCGCTGTGCGCATGGCTGACGAGGATGTAGTCGCAGTCCACATCAGCGGCAGCGATAGCAGCTTTTGGGTTGCCCGTCAGGAATGGGTCGAAGAGTACCTTGTACTGACCGTCATCCAGCAGGAAACAAGAATGGCCATAATATGTAAGCGTGAGCATCTGTTCCAACTCCTTTCAATCTATGCTATGATTATAGCACACACCCCTAGTGAAATCGAGGTCTTACCATGAACAACATGAACAATATGAACGACGTGAACGGCAGGGATAACGCAGCCACTCGCCCTGCCATCCTGCAGTTGCCGCAACTTTGCCTGCAGGGCGCCCTCTCCTGTTTCCAGCAAGCCTGCCTGCTCGTCGTTGGCGGCCGCGCACCGGAAGTCGAATGGCTCCGCAAGGCATCTGAGGGGCGCATTGTCTGGGCCGTCGATCACGGCCTTGATGCCTGTCTAGCTGCCGGCATCGTGCCGCAGCGCCTCATCGGTGACGGCGACAGCGCCGCACCCGCTGCCTGGCACTTCGCCGAGAAAAAAGGCATCCCCATCGAGAAATTCCCGCCCGAGAAAGACGACACCGACACACAGCTTGCACTCAGGATTGCAAAAGAAGCTGGATTCCCGGCAGCCATCGTCACCGGCGCATTCGGCGGGCGCTTCGACCACGCGCTCTCCACCGTGATGAGCTGCGCCTTTGCGCCGCTGCCGTGCCTGCTCGCCGATGAGCGCGAGGCTATCTTCTTTGTGCACGGCGGGGAATCCGTTACATGTACCCCGGAATCAGCCCCCAAGGCCATCTCCCTGCTGCCGCTGACAGGAAGCTGCCGGGGCGTGAACCTCACGGGCATGCACTGGCCGCTTGCGGGCGCGACACTGGAAGCACGCAGCATGCGCGCCGTCAGCAACGTGCTCGCCGAGGGCAGCAGCTCTCTCTCCGTCTCACTCACAGACGGCCTGCTCGGCGTCTACTTCGTCTGGCGCGAATGACAAGATCAGCAGAAGCGGCGCTGACGCACGGCCTCGTAGAGCACGACGGCTGACGATACGCCGACATTGAGCGACTCCGCCCGGCCGTACATCGGGATGTAGACCTTCGCCGCCGCGCGCAGCAGGGCCTCCGAGACGCCATTGCCCTCATTGCCGAAGGCAATCAATGAGCCCCTGCGGAAGTCAACCGCAAAATGCGGCTTGGCCAGTGCATCGAGTGCCGTCGCGAGGAGCTGGCAGTCTGCCGCCTCTGCAAAGGCAGCGACCTCCGCCGCGCTGACATCTGCCACGATGGGCAGGTGGAAGAGCGAGCCCATCGTCGCGCGCACCACCTTGTCGCCAAAGACATCGACCGATCCCTTCGTCAGGATAACAGCCGTCGCACCGACGGCATCAGCCGTGCGGATGATCGTGCCTGCATTGCCGGGGTCCTGCACGCCGTCGAGCACGACGAAGAGCGGCTGCTCTGCACCATCCTGCTTCCGGCCGCTCTGCCCCCCGCCTGCCAGCTCTGAAAGGTCCGTCTTCTGCTGGGCTGCAGCGAGGAAGATGCCCTGCGGCGTATCCGTCGCTGCGACTTTCTTCCCAAGGGGCGCGCTGATCTCATAGAGCGGACAGTGCTCCCGGAGGCCTGCCAGCAGTTGGCGGCCGCGCTCCTTTTCCAATAGCTCCGCCGTGTAGAGGCCAAAGCGCAGTTCCCAGCCGGACTCCGCCGCCATCTCCGCCAGGCGCACGCCTTCGATGCGGAAAAGCCCTTCTCTCTCTCGGTGCTTGCGCAGGCGCAAGCTCTCCATGAGCTTGATTTTCTTGTTGGATGCACTGTCGATGACCATGGTTCTCTCCTCTGCTCTACCCTTACCCGAAACCAGAAACCTGAAACGACCTAATACAAAAGCCCGGCGGGAGCACCTGCGTGCCGCCCGTCGGGCCATGGAATCAAGAATTCAAGAATTACTGATTCTCTTTTGCAACAGCTACGAGCTGCGCAAATGCCTTCTCATCGGAGATAGCGAGGTCAGCCAGCATCTTGCGGTTGACTTCAACGCCAGCCTTCGTCAGGCCGTTGATGAGCTTGCTGTAGGAGATACCGTTCGTACGTGCAGCAGCATTGATACGAGCGATCCAGAGGCGACGGAAGTTGCCCTTCTTCGCACGGCGGTCACGACGCGCGTAGTAGAGCGCCTTCATGACAGTCTCGTTTGCTTTCTTGAACTGTTTGCTCTTGGAACCCTTGTAACCCTTAGCAAGCTTCAGGATCTTCTTATGACGTCTATGTGCAGTCACGCCGACTTTTACTCTTGGCATGTTCTTATCCTCCTAAATATCTATATCGATTGTCCCGCGGCTCAGCCGTTCGGGAGCATGTTCTTGACGCGGCCAAAATCAGCGCCAGCTACGAGCGTAGCTTTGCGCAGGTTGCGCTTGCGTTTCGGGGACTTCTTCTCCAGGATGTGGCTCTTGAAAGCCTTGTTGCGTTTGAATTCACCGCTGCCCGTTACGGTAAAGCGTTTTGCGGCAGCTCTGCGAGTCTTAATTTTCGGCATTGCTATTTCCTCCCTTAGTCTGCGTCTTCTGCGACTTCTTTTTCGATGACTTCTGTACCTTCGGTGCAACGATCATCGTCATATTCTTACCCTCAAGTTTGGCATTGCGCTCAATGGAGACAGCATCTCCAAGGGCCGCAGCCACACGCGAGAGAACTTCCTTGCCGAGCTCCGGATGCGAGAGTTCGCGGCCGCGGAACATGATCGTGACCTTGACCTTATTCCCTTCCTCGACAAAGCGAAGTGCGTTCTTCAGCTTGACATCAAAGTCATGCTGCTCAATGTTCGGGCGAAGTTTGACCTCTTTGATGTTGATGGTCTTCTGCTTCTTCTTGGCTTCCTTCTCCCGTTTCTGCTGTTCATAGCGGTACTTGCCAAAATCCATGATGCGGCAGACCGGCGGTTTTGCCTTTGGCGCAACCTCGACGAGGTCGAGATGCTGTTCCTCGGCCATGCGCAGCGCTTCGCGCGTCGGCATGATGCCGAGCTGCTCACCCGTAGCGCTCGTCACGCGGACTTCGCGGATGTGGATCTGTTCGTTGATTCTTAACGATTCCCTGCTAATAGTGGAAACACCTCCTGATCAATTATCACGTCTGCAACCTTATAATAGAAATAACTAAAAAGGAGGCGGCACAAAGCCACCTCCATCAATTCATACTATAAACCCGGCTGACTGTTCATCATCAGGTGAGAAGCGGTGGCTCCTTCTTGTTGCGTACTTGATGAGTATAACACGGTATGGATACCGTGTCAACCCCTCATCTCATCATCCGTCCGAATTTCTTTCCGGATCAGAATTTCTTTGCTTTCGTCGCAATCTGCTCCTGCAGGTAAGCGATGAAGTCTTCGACCTTCATCGTCTCGCTCTGCTGCTCGCCATACTTGCGGACAGCAACCGTGCCATCGGCCATCTCCTGGTCGCCGACAACGAGCGAATACGGCGTCTTGAGCATCTGGCTCTCGCGGATCTTCTTGCCGATCTTCTCGCTGCGGTCATCGACTTCGATGCGCAGGCCGAGGTCGAACATCTTCTTGCGCAGCTCGTAGGCATAATCCGCCTGCTTGTCCGTGATCGGCAGGATGCGTGCCTGTACCGGGGCGAGCCAGGTCGGGAATGCACCGGCGTAGTTCTCGATGAGGATGCCGATGAAGCGCTCGATGGAGCCGTAGACGACGCGGTGCAGCATGATCGGGCGATGCTTCTCGCCATCCTCGCCGACGTACGTCAGGTTGAACTTCTCCGGCATCTGCATGTCGTACTGGATCGTACCGCACTGCCACGTACGGCCAATCGAATCCTTGAGGTGGAAGTCGATCTTCGGGCCATAGAACGCGCCGTCACCCTCATTGACGATGTAGTCGAGGCCGCGGTGCTCAAGAGCCTTGCGCAGGCCATTCGTCGCGAGTTCCCAATCCTCATCCGTGCCCATGGAATCATCTGGGCGCGTCGAGAGCTCGGCCACGTAGGTCAGGCCGAACGTGTTGTAGACTTCATCAAAGAGGTCGATCGTGTGCTGGATTTCTTCCTCTACCTGATCCGGCGTGACGAAGAGATGCGCATCGTCCTGCGTGAAGTTGCGGACGCGGAACAGGCCGTGGAGCTCGCCGGACTTCTCGTGGCGATGGACGAGGCCGAGTTCGCCGAGGCGCAGCGGCAGGTCACGGTAGCTGTGCTGCTTGGAGTTGTAGACGAGCATGCCGCCCGGGCAGTTCATCGGCTTGATCGCATAGTCTTCACCGTCGATCTTCGTGAAGTACATGTTCTCTTTGTAATGATCCCAGTGGCCGGACGTCTCCCAGAGCTGACGGTTCAGGATGATCGGCGTCTTGATTTCCTGGTAACCGTAGCGGCGATGGACATCGCGCCAGTAGTTGATGAGTTCATTGCGGACGACCATGCCGTTCGGATGGAAGAACGGGAAGCCCGGGCCTTCCTCATGCAGGCTGAAGAGGTCGAGCTGTTTGCCGAGCTTGCGGTGATCGCGCTTCTTGGCCTCCTCGAGCATGTGCAGGTACGCATCGAGGTCAGCCTGCTTCTCGAAGGCCGTGCCGTAAATGCGCTGCAGCATCTTGTTGTGCTCGTCGCCGCGCCAGTAAGCACCAGCAATGCTCATGAGCTTCAGTGCCTTGACCTTGCCCGTCGAGACGACGTGCGGGCCGGCGCAGAGATCCGTGAACTCGCCCTGCGTGTACATCGTGATCTTCTCGCCTTCCGGCAGATCGTTGATGAGCTCGACCTTGTAGGTCTCGCCCTTCTCCTCAAAGAACTTCAGTGCCTCTTCACGGCTGACTTCCTTGCGCTCGAGCTTGAGGTTCTCCTTGACGATCTTCTTCATCTCTTTCTCGATATCTGCAAGATCGGCTTCCGTCAGCTGGCGGTCGATGTCGAAGTCATAGTAGAAGCCATTCTCGATGGCCGGGCCGATGGCCAGGCGCACATTGGCATCCTTATAGAGGCGCTTGACAGCCTGTGCGAGGATGTGGGAAGCCGTGTGGCGCAGTGCCCAGCGGCCATCCTCGTCGTCGAACGTCAAAAATTCTACCTTGCAATCTTTATCGAGGATCGACGTGAGATCTTTCGTCTCGCCGTCCACCTTAGCAGCCAGCACCTTCTTGGCCAGGCTGTTGCTTACCTGTTTCACGAAATCCTGGATGCTGATGCCAGCTTCTGCCTCGCGCACCGCACCGTCTTTCATGGTAATCTTTAACATAATATGCCCTCCTTAAATTCAGGAAATCAAAAAAGCTCCGTCCCGCTTAGGGACGAAGCTCATGCATCGTGGTTCCACCCTGATTGCCGCTCCCCGTCGCCAGACAGGAAACAGCCACTCAGCATTTCGTAACGGAGAATGTGCTCCGGCAGCGCCTACTCTCGTTCAGCACGGCAGCTTGGAAGGGGTAGCCCCGGCGCTCACCTGAGATGCTCACAGCAAATGCATCCCTCTCTTGAGGCAGCGTCCCCGCGGTCATGTCTTCCGCATCGCTTTTGTCGATGGCTTTATTATAGGAGCCTCCCCTGACCTTGTCAAGCCTCCGATCATGTTTTTTCTTCACATTTCGCATCGGAATCGCATCCGGCCCGCGCCGCTTTCTGCAGCGTGCCGAGGATGCGGTGCAGTGCCGTCCGGTCGATCTTGCCGCGGTCATTGAGCGGCAGGTGCGGGAGAAGCACGATCACGTCGGGGACCTCAACCGGCTTGAGTGCGTGCCGGACCATGTGGCGGATCAGCGGGCGCTCTGCCCCGTCTTCCGGAACGAGGAAGGCGGCGGCCGTATCACCGCGCCGCGCATCGCAGACCGGCAGCACGACCGCATCGGCAATGCCCGGCAGCGCCTTGAGCGCCAACTCGAGATGCACCGTACTGATCTTGAATCCGCCCTTGTTGATCCACGCCTCGCGCCGGCCGCCAAAGATCAACTCACCCCGCTCGTTCAGCGATCCTGTGTCCTTGACCGAAAACGGTATCTCGATGCCACTGACATGGTACGGCGTCGTGACGTAGATGAGCCCATCTGCGCCGATGCTCACCCCGATGCCGGGGAACGGCCGCCCGAGATTGGCGCTGTCGCGCTCCGGATCATCACAGACGGCGTACGTGATGTAGTTGAGCTCGCTCGCCCCGTAATAGAGCAAGATCCGGGCCGCCGGAAAGACCGCCTGCAGCTGGCGCAGCATGTCAGGCGTCAGGAGCTGCGACCCCGTAAATATCGTCAAAACACCCGCATACGGCCCTCGCATGGCTCGTCCCAGCAAGTGGAGCTTTGTCGGCACGAGGTAGAGGCAGTTCACGCCATGGCAGCGCATCAGATCTTCCCAATGACGGCAGCGCATCAAACCGCTCGTCACCACCGTGCCGCCCTCATAGAGCACCGAGAGCAGGCTGTTCATATTCCCCGTGAAGCTCAGGCTGCCGTGCAGGAACATCACCGTGTCCGCACAGACCTGGAAGATATCGTCCTGTACCGGAAAAAAGCCCGCCCAGCTCGCATATGTCCGGTACATGACCTTCGGCGTCCCGGTCGAGCCGGAGCTCAGCACGCCGAGGACATCCGCCTCCCCATGTGCGCGCTCCGCCAGCCCCGACGGCTCAAAGAGATGCGAGGCGCCCGCACAGCGCCAGATGCCCTGCAGGCCGTTTTCCCACAGGACAGCCCGCACCTCCTCAGGCTCCATCCCGTGATGCAGCAGGATAGGGCGCGCCCCGATGGCCTGCAGCGCCAAGAACGAGACCAGCTGGCCGATAAAATCATCCGCCAGGACGAGGATGTCACCGCGAACACCCAAAAAAGACGCCTCAACCGCCATAGCAGCGACGCGCCGCCACAGCGCATCGTACGTCAGCTTCTCCTCATCCGCGACTAGGAACACCTTCTGCGGCTGCCAGGCAGCCTGCCAGCGGATCAGTGCCGCATAATCGTGCAGGCAGCCCTTTGCCGCCTGCACGTCCTGTCTTCTCATGCCCTCATGCATCTATGACCTTCCCCTCTGTCCGATTCCATACCGCCCCGCATCACATCTGCAGGAGAACAGCTTCGCCCATGCCGCCTGCTCCAGCAATGGAGAGAATGCCCAGTCCGCCGCCCGCCGTCTGCAGGGAACGCAGCAGGTGAATGGCTAGGATTGCACCTGTTGCGCCGTACGGATGGCCGTAGGCCAGTGCTCCGCCGAGCCGGTTGTAGTGGTCGAGGCAGCCGTGATGTGCGCGGTCAAACAGCACGTCGATGACCGCAAACGCCTCGTTGAACTCGATGGCCGACAAGTCTTCATAGCAGAGGCCCCGCCGCTTGAGCAGGAAGTCCGCCGTGCGCATCGCGCCGCGCGGGCTCTCTGCCGGATTGCCGCCCAGCGCACACGCATCCACGACGCGCGCCTCAGGTGGCAGTCCGTGCCTCTGCAGGAATGCATCGCTCGCCATCAGCAGGAAGGCCGCTCCATCGTGAACCGCACAGGCATTCCCCGCATTGAGCAGCGTCCCGGGACCGAAATGCGGCGGCAGGCGGTCGAGAAGGCGCTGCGTGATCTGCGGGCGGACACCGCTGTCCTGCCGGCAGCCCCCGACCGGCACGATCGCATCGGCCAGCAGCCGACGCGCCTTCCCAGCCAGACGATGGCTGCGCAGCACGAACGTATCGAGTTCAGCCCGACTCACCTGCTCCGCCTCCATGACGCGTTCCGCGCCCCTCAGCATCGCATCGCCCGACACATCCCCAGGCGCGAACTGCGCCGTCCGGTACGCGCCGTTCGGCACGAGCGCACGGCGCGGGTCATGCTCCGCATAGATGCGCAGCGGCTGAAGCGAGGCGCTCTCCATCCCACCGACGAGATAGCAGTCCCCCTGGCCGCTCGCGATCTTCGCGGCCGCTATCGAGAGAGCCGCCACAGCCGAGGCACACTGCACATCGATCGTGACGGCGGGGACTTCCTCCGGCAGGCCCGCTTTCAGCGCCATCAGCCGCGCGAGGTTGCCGCCCGTCCCGACGGCATTCCCCGCCAGCACACCGCAGACCTCCCGCCCTGCGATCTTATACCGCTTCAGGAGAGCCCGGATGACGAACGCGCCGAGATCTTCCGGCAGGATGCGCGAAAGCGCGCCGCCCCGATGCGCAATGGGTGTCCGCAGTCCGCCGGCAATACAGGCCCGGCTCAAAGGGCCGTCCGCCGGACTCATCTGCCCCGCTCCAACGCCTCATTGACTTTGACGCCGAGGAACGCCGCCATGAGACATTTGATGATGTCGCCGGGAATGTACGGCAGCACTGCCATGACAAGCGCCGCGCCCAAGCTGACATCCATGACGAGCATCATGGAGATCAGGCCGCCGACATACGTCAGCGGGATGCCGACGACGATGTCGACGAGCGCATAGCGCTTGAAGTTCGGCGTAGCGCCCTTTAATGCGCTGATGATCGGATAGACGACGAGCCAGGCAATGATGTAGCCGCCCGTCGGCCCGAAGAGCTTGCCGAAGCCGGCCGTGCCGCCGACAAATACAGGCAGGCCGATGCACCCGAGCAATACATAGACGAGCAGCGCCATGAACGTCTGTTTTGGCGTCAGCACGAAAGCCGTCACGCCGAGCGCCAGCGTCAGCGCCGTGACCATGCCGGGTGTAAAAGGCAGCGGAAAAGAAATATACGCCGTCACGCAGCAGAACGCCACGCAGAGCGCCATCTTCGTCATATCTCTTGCCGTTAAATCCATACGAATTCCCCCTAATCCCCTCCCCGATCCCCGCGGAGGGCTCAAACATCAAGGCAGCGACAGTGCTGCGCATGTGTCTTATTATAGGACGGCCATCCTGTCATGTCAACCAATGTCAGTAATTAGGTTAACGTTAAAGAGAGCGAACCTGCACCGAGACCATTTCCCCAGCAAACGAAGCGCCATGAAAGCGCAGCTCGACGCGCGCCGCACGGCAGATTTCCTCGCGGGACAGAGCGGCTTCGAGGATCTCCAGACCGGGGACAAGCGGCGCATCACCGGCATGAAGCGGATTCGTGTCCCCGACATCTTCCACGAAGGCGTGCACCTCCTCCGCCGAAAAGCAGAAGGATAGCTGCATCTCATCCGGCACCCCCTCCGCCAGCATCTGCAACGGCCGCCTGGCCCGCTCGTCCCTCTGCGGAGCGCGGCGCCCGAGCAGCATGGTGAGCCGCAGTTCTCCCGAATCATCTGCAGCCACAATGTCCAGAAGGCCATGATGATCGCGCAGGATGTGCAGGCCATCTCCCACACGCCCCCGCCTGCTCTGCCAGACCGCCCGGCCAATCAAAGCCCCCTCATATCGCGCACCCTTCAGGCTGGCTGTCATGCGCGCCAGATCACGAAACATCTCACATTCCGTTACTGAAAACTTATAAAAAGCCACATCCTGTTGATGAA
>UMHV01054683.1_pt1 | contig 68678 bp, 96 predicted proteins | sample 1965621 | NCBI WGS metagenome assembly UMHV01 (sample SAMEA4836108, study PRJEB28245) | human gut metagenome | biome: gut microbiome; material: fecal sample | place: Denmark | collected 2008 | reverse complement strand
ATACAGTAAAAGTAAGAAATATTGAAATCGGAAGCGGAGTTCCAAAAATTTGTGTACCTATCGTAGGTGTTACAAAAGATGAGATTATCGCAGAAGCGAAAACATTTGACAGCATCCCTGTAGACGTTGTTGAATGGCGTGTTGACTGGTTCGAAGGAGTGTTCGAATTCGATAAAGTAGAAGACGTATTAAAAGATTTAAGAGAAGCTTTAGGTGAAACACCAATCCTCTTCACATTCCGTACATCAAAAGAAGGTGGAGAAAAAGCAATCGAAGCCCAACCTTACAAAGAATTAAACATTGCGGCTGCAAAAACAGGATATGTTGATCTTGTAGATGTAGAAGCATTTACAGGCGACGAAATCGTAAAAGAGATTGTAGCAGCTGCTCATGAATGTGGAGTAAAAGTTGTTGCATCTAACCACGACTTTGACAAAACACCTGAAAAAGATGAAATCGTAAGAAGACTTTGCAAAATGCAGGAACTTGGTGCTGACATCCCTAAGATCGCAGTTATGCCAACTTGCAGACGTGACGTATTAACACTTCTTTGTGCAACAGAAGAAATGTATACAGATCATGCAGATCGTCCGATCATCACAATGTCTATGGCAGGAACAGGACTGATCAGCCGTCTTTGCGGTGAAGTGTTCGGATCTGCTTTAACATTTGGAGCAGCGAAGAAAGCATCTGCACCTGGACAGGCAGCAGTCAACGACTTAAATAATATGCTTCAGTTCCTTCATGAAAATCAGGGATTATAAGAACTGAATCTTTAAAAATTAAATGCAGAAGAGGAGAAGATTCTTGGTTATTCTTTTCCTCTTTTTTAAATACGTAAAAAATATTTGCTGAAATCCTATTTTTTCAGTATAATATAGTAGAGCAAATTGTTAAAGTTTTGCCATAGTTTGTGAAAATAAAGACTTTTGTTATAGAAAGTAGAAAGAGGTGAATCATGCTAAAATGGCTTGATGAGAATCTGGAAGAATTTTTAATGGTAGCATTACTGATTGCAATGACAGTGATCATGGGAATCCAGGTATTTGCAAGATATGCACTTGGAGCTTCTCTCTCTTGGTCAGAGGAACTGACGAGATATTTATTTATCTGGTCAGGTTTTATCAGCGTCAGCTATTGTACTAAGAAATGTATTTCCATTAAAATTGAACAGTTTGTAGCAATGTTCCCAAGAAGAGGGAAGGCATTGTTTAAAGTGGTGAATCACACAATTGAACTTGCATTGTTTTTGTATTTGATTCCATTTGCAGTTCTTTACTTAAAGAGTGCATTTGAAAGTGGACAGGTAAGCCCTGCCTGTCAGATTCCAATGTATTATATTCAGGCAGCACCACTAGTTAGTTTTGTTTTAGTAGCATTTCGTATTATTCAGCGTTGGATCATTGAATTTAAGATTGTGATCCGTAAAGATGATAAAGAAAAGGGGGATAAATAAATGTCAGCAGCAGTCGTATTTTTACTCTTCTTTATTTGTCTGATCATTGCAATTCCGATTTCAATCGCCCTTGGGATCGTATCTGTACTTCCAGGAGCATTTGATCCATCATTTACAGCAAGCGGGACATTTGTCATTCGTTCTATGCTTGGAGGAATCGATAGTTTCCCATTGCTTGCAGTTCCAATGTTTGTATTATCTGGAATGATCATGGCAAAAGGAGGAATCTCTAAGAAGATTTTTGACGTTTTTGCGTTTTTTATTGGAAAATTAACAGCAGGAATGCCTTGTGCAGTGATTGTTACCTGCTTATTCTATGGAGCAATTTCAGGGTCAGCACCTGCAACCGTAGCAGCGGTAGGAAGTATGACAATCCCAATCTTAGTACGTTTAGGATATGATAAGTCATTTACAACGGCAATTGTAGCAGTAGCCGGTGGACTAGGGGTTATCATACCGCCTAGTATTCCGTTTATCATGTATGGTATGGCATCTGGAGAATCTGTAAGTGATCTGTTTATGGCGGGAGTTGTACCAGGATTACTAATTGGTGCTTTATTGATGGTTTATGCCATTTACTATTGTAAAAAACATGGAGAAGATAAGGAAAAGATTGCAGCAGAGATCGATCAGTTGCATGCGAAAGGATTTATCGGAGTATTTAAAGAAAGCTTTTTTGCAATCTTAAGTCCGGTTATTATCCTTGGATGTATTTATACTGGAGTTGCATCTCCAACAGAAGCAGCGGTTATTTCCGTATTTTATTCTTTAGTAGTCAGCTTATTTATTTATAAATCCATGAAATTTAAAGATATCTGGGGAATCATGGTAGAAGGTGTGAGAACTTATGCACCAATTCTGTTTATCTTAGCAGCATCCATTGCATTCTCAAGAGTATTAACTTTAATGCGTGTACCTCAGTCCATTAGTGCGTGGATCTTAAGTAACTTCCATAATAAAGTTGTGATCTTACTTGTGATCAATGTATTCTTACTAATCGTAGGAATGGTCATGGATACAACACCAGCGATCCTTATTTTAACACCGATCTTATTACCAATTGTCACAGCAATCGGTATGAATCCAATTCATTTTGGTGTTATGATGGTTGTAAACCTTGCCATCGGTTTCGTTACACCACCGATTGGAGTCAACTTATTTGTGGCATCATCCTTAACGGATATCCCGGTGATGAAGATTGCACAAAAAGCAATGCCTTTAATCGTTTGTTTCCTTGTAGCATTACTTCTGATCACATTTATTCCGCAGATCAGTCTGGCATTTTTATAAGGAGGTTTAGGATTTCATGAGAAAAATCATAAAAAGATCCGTTGTTGTTCTTCTTGCGGGAGTCTTATTATTCAGTTTATCTGGATGCAAGAAGAAACAGAGTAAAGATGAAGTACAAAGATATGCATGGCCGCTTGGAACTTCCAGTCCGGAAGATACAGTTACACAGTTATATGCAGAGAAATTTGCAAAAGAAGTTTCTAAATTAAGCCATGGGAAGATGAAGATTGAGGTTTATCCTAACAGTACACTTGGAGGAGACCGAGAACTTCTTGAAAGCTGTAAAGATGGAGATATCCCATTTGTTGTACAGAATACAGCACCACAGGTAACTTTTCTTCCAGATACAGCTGTATTTGACTTACCAAGTGCATTTACAACGATCAAACAGGCACGAGAAGCTGTAGATAATCCGATATTCTATAAGAAGATGGAGAAGGTATATCAGAAAGGTGGATATAAACTTCTTGGATATGCCGATCAGGGATTCCGTGTTATGTCTACAAACAAGAATGTTAAAAGTATTAAAGACTTCAAAGGACAGAAGATCCGTACAATGGAGAATAGTTACCATCTGAAGTTCTGGAAGACACTTGGAGCAAACCCAACACCAATGACATTCAGTGAAGTTTATATTGGACTTCAGCAGGGAACGATCGATGCACAGGAGAACCCTTACGAAGTTATTGTTTCCAGCAAATTATATGAACAGCAGGATTATGTCGTAGAGACAAACCATCTGCCACATTATATTTCACTGATCGTCAGTGATGAATTTTATAACAGTTTGTCAAAAGATCAGCAGAAGATCATTGATCAGGCATCACAGATAGCGAAGAAATATGCAAGAGAAGCATCTGATAAGAGAATTGCAGATCGTATCAAGATTATCAAAGATAGTGGTACAAAGATTGTGAAACTAGATGCAAAAACACAGAAAGAAGTGCGAGAAAAAGCACAGCCAGTTTATGATGCGATCCAGAAGAATATTTCAAAGGATATTTATAATGCATATTTAAGCGGTGTAGAAAAATAATTGTGTAAAAATAGGATGAATTCTAAGAAAGAAGCATGTAAGACGAAAGTACATGCTTCTTTTTGTATGCAAAAATATAGATTATTTCTTATATTTTTCTCGAAATTCAAGAGGAGAGATTCCATAGATTTTACGAAATTCATGACTGATATAATCGGCACTGATATGAAAATGTTCAGAAAGCAGCTTTAAAGTTATTTTTTTGTTATAATTTTCATTGATATAGATCAAAATATTCTGTGCGAAGGAAGAATCTTTTCTTCGATCAATGGCATATGAATCCCTGCTTTCATATGCGGCACAAGTCCAGCAGTCAAGAGGAGCATCCTTATCTGAAATCAGAGAATGGATCGTTCCTTTTTCTACGATCAAGATATCGCCTTTGGAGACATGATAAAAGTTTGTGTTAATGCTGAACGTTCCTTTGCCGCCTGCAATATAAATAAATTCTGTTTCATTTTTGTGAAGGTGGTATTGATAACTCCAGTTTGGATTATTGTAAGTATGGGACAGACGAGTGATCTTTGCATACTGATCATTTTCAAAAACGGGTGGTTTAGTCTGCTGTGGGTATTCTTCTAAAAACATAATAGGGTGAATGATAAATATAAGGTTGATTTAAAGGAGAAAAATTATGGCAGAGAGAATTACAGGACATACAGAATTGATCGGATTAATGGCTTATCCAATCAGACATTCAAGCTCACCTGCAATGCACAACGAAGCATTTGCAACATTAGGACTGGGACGTTTAATCTCACTTCCATTTGCAGGTCCATTATCTGATAAGTTAGGAAGACGTTTTTCTATAATTATCGGATGCGCCTCCTATGTAGTATTCTTAGTAGGAATCGCATTCTCACCAAACACAACAATTGCTTATATCGCAGCAGTTCTTGGTGGTATCGCAAACTCATTCTTAGATACAGCGACCTATCCTGCAGTAGCAGAGATTATCTATGAATATACAGGAATCGCAACGATGGGAATTAAGTTATTTATTTCTGTTGCACAGCTATTAATGCCTTTCTTCTTAGGCGTTGCGGCAGGTACAATGGTTGCATTATTTGTAACAAGTGTTTTGATTACAAAATTTAAATAGGTAAAATTCTTGGTGATCTATCCAGCAATCTCTCTTATAATGTTAGCATTAGTCTATATGATCAAGACACCGATGATCTGCTATATTGGAGCGTTTGTGCTGGGATATGCAGCAGCAGGTGGAGTTCTTCAGATGGCTACAGCCGTTGTAAATAATCTGTTCCCTAAGATCAAAGGTACAATTACAAGTTTGGTTATGATCGCATCAAGCTTATGTAACTACACAATCTTAACAGCAGCTGCGAAGATGACATCTACAAATGTTATTGTTATGAACATTGTAATTACTGCCATCGGTGTGTTACTAGCATTGTTTGTTAATTTAAGATATGATGTTTTATTAAAAAATACTGAAAATCAGTAAAGAATATAATTTGTGCATAGATTTTTAAGAATTTATGTACAGATTCTTTGCATTTCTATAGTTTCGTCTTGCCAATATCAAAAACGTATTATAAAATAAATAAGATAATATTAAAAAAGATATATAAAAAAGGAAGATAAATTATGTTTCAGAAATTCTATCCGTCCGAAGATATCAGAAGTACCTATGATATTGATTTCGAACGATATTACCAAGAAGGATACCGGGGAGTGATCTTCGATGTCGACAATACGTTAGTACCACACAATGCACCTGCGGATGAACGTGCAAAGAAATTGTTTAAAAGACTGGATGCGATCGGTATGCAGTACTGCTTTACAAGCAATAACAAAGAACCAAGAGTCAAAGCTTTCTGCGAAGCGGTTGGTGGAAAGCATTATGTATACAAGGCCAATAAGCCATCTGTGAAAGGCTATGAGACAGCAATGAAACTAATGGGAACGAATAAGAAGAATACATTCTTTGTAGGAGATCAGTTGTTTACCGATGTTTATGGAGCAAACAGAACAGGATTACATAGCATCTTAGTCACACCAATGAATCCAAAAGAAGAGATTCAGATCGTGTTAAAACGTTATCTTGAGAAGATTGTACTGTGGCAGTACCGTAAGAAAAAACATTAATTATATTTCATTTCAAAATAAAAAACACGAGTCAGATAAAATAAATACTGACTCGTGTTTTAATTTTAATTCTTATATTTTTTTATTTCTATCTGGATCTTAGATGAAATCCTGACGTTCTAATGCAACTAAGATGTCACGACCTTCTTTTACACCTTCAATGATACGACGTGTCTGAGCACTGTCACCGATGTTAAGAACTTCAACACCTTCATAGATGAAGTGGTTGTATAATTCCTGAAGAGAAGGAGTTGCAGACTGCATTCCAAGACATACAAATCCATAATCAAAGTCTAATTCAAGATCTTTATAGTCATGTTTTACAATAAAGCTATGTTCTTTTACTTCTAATAAAGAAGCGTTTGGATACTGAGTTACTTTATTTTTATTCATGAATTCAATAGAACCAGTCTTTGTGATAAAGTCAAGGTTTTCACCAAAGTGAGCTTTCTGCTCAACGATTGTTACATCAGCTTTTCTAGGAACAAAGAATTCAACAACGTCAAGTCCTACGTTACCACCACCGATAACAACAACTTTCTTTCCTGTTAAATCTTCAGGATAAGAATCTACATGATCTACAAGATCAAAAATTGTAGATACGTTTCCAGTTTCTAAGTTTTCCTTTAATCCAGGAATATTTGGAAGAAGTGGAACAGATCCTGTAGCATTTACAACGATATCTGGTTTGAAACCTTCAATGAATTCAATAGAAGCTTCTGTATTCTTGCAGATAAACAGATTTTTAAGTTTCATTGCACGACGTTCTAAATACTGTGGGAAATATCCAAGACGCTGTTTGTTTGGCATCTTTCCTACACGGCGGGCAAGTCCTCCAAGTTCTCCGGATTTCTCGATAAGAACTGTAGAACAGCCAACTTCAGCAGCTGTACATGCAGCTTCAAGACCAGCAGTACCACCACCAACAACGACAACGTTGCAAGGTTTCTTTAATTTCTTATCTTTGTATAAGGAACCTGAAACAAGTGCAGGGTTAATGCTGCATCGAATAGGTTCATCACCTAAAGTTGCTGTACATCCATTGTTACAAGAAATACAACGATTGATATCATCTGTGTTACCAAACTGAACTTTGTTTACCCATTCAGGATCAGCAATCAGTCCACGTCCGATAGCGATCAGATCGGCTTCCTCATCTTCAAGAATACGATTTGCAACTTCTGGTTCACGGATATTACCGCTTGTCTGGCAAGGTTTACCAGTTTTTTCTTTAATGGCTTTTGACATATAAGATTTCCATCCATCTGGAAGGTAATCTGCGTCATACTGGTACTGAATAGAACATGTAAGTCCAGCAGAAACATCAAATACGTCAACATAATCTTTGAAATATTCAACAATCTCTAATGTATCATCTAATGTGTTACCATCTTCAGCAAGTTCATCAGCACTGATTCCTAAGAAGATAGGAATATTTTCACCAACTGTCTCACGAACAGCTTTTAATACTAATGTAGTGAAACGTGCACGATTCTCTTTAGAACCGCCGAATTCATCAGTACGATCATTTGTTGTTGGAGATAAGAACTGGTTTAATAAGTAACCATGTCCGGCCTGAATCTCAACAGCATCAAATCCTGCTGTAACTGCACGTTTTGCTGCTTCAGCAAATTTGTTAACGATTGTATAAATCTCATCGGTTGTTAATGCTCTTGGAATATCTCCACCAACTCTTGATGGGATATCAGATGCAGATACTGGCTGGATGTTTGTCATCTTACCATTCGCTGCAGATCCAGCATGGTTTAACAAAATGCTGACTTTAGACCCACAGTCATGAATGCTTTCGCATAATCTGTAAAGACCAGGAATGTAATTGTCATGGTCAATACGAAGCTGATAAGCACCGCTTGCACCCTGTGGTGAATAAACGCTTGCTGCTTCAATAGTGATCAGACCAGTTCCGCCTTTTGCACGCTGTTTATAATAATCAATGATTCTCTCATTTACTTCTCCGGTATGCTCAGCAAAATTTGTTCCAATGGGAGTCATGACAATACGATTTCTTAATGTCATAGATTTTACTGTGTACGGTTCAAATAATTTACGGAAATTCTTTGCTGCCATAATTATGATCCTCCAATATGTTTAATAGTTTTCTAAGAATAATTATAGCAAAGTGAATATATAAATGCAATGAAGAATGTGGTATACTATCTATAAATAAATTTTATGGATTGGGAGATCATAGATTATGAATTTGAATCATTTATACTATTTTCGGGCATTAGCAAAGGAAGAACACTATACGAGAACTGCTGATATGCTGTCAATTACACAGCCAAGTTTAAGTCATGCAATTTCATGTCTTGAGGGTGAATTAGGGGTAAAATTATTCGAAAAACAGGGAAGAAATGCAAAATTAACAAAATATGGAGCTTTATTTTTAAGATATGTAGAACAATCTCTTGATATGCTAGATGAAGGAAAAAGAGTTTTAACAGAAACTTCAGGAATCAGCGGCGGATTTATCGATATGGGGTATATTTTTACATTGGGAAGTCATTTTATTCCAAATTTGATCAAAAGCTATCTTGAAGAAAAAGGAGAAAATCATATCAGATTTTCTTTTGGACAGGGAACAACGAAAAAAATCGTAGAAGAATTAAAGGATGGGAAGTACGATCTTGCATTTTCTTCCTATATAGAAGGAGAAGATGAATTGGAGTTTATTCCGGTAGGACAGGAAGATTTGGTTCTTATTATGCCAAAAGATCATCCGTTGACAGAGAAAAAAGAGATTGATCTTATGGATACTGTTGATTACGATTATGTATATTTTACAAGAAACAGTGGATTAAGACCGGTGATCGACAGTTGTTTTTCAAAGATTAAGAGGCAGCCAACGATTGCATATGAAGGTGAAGAAGATTCTTCAGTAGCAGGTCTTGTCGCAGCAGGATTTGGAATTGCGATCGTACCAAAAATTCCGTTGCTTGATACGATGGATGTCTGTATCCGTCCAATTGTATCGCCAGAAATTGAACGATATATTTATCTTGTATTAAAGAAAGATAAATATCTGACACCAGTTGTAAAGGATTTTATTTCATTTATTACAGAACAAAGTGAATTTGCTTAAATTATAGATGCAATGAATTGAAAAAAGATAGAAATGTATGATATACTATTTAAGGCCATACTTTGTATTTATGAAAAGATGGAATATTTAGGATAGAAAAGGAAAGAACAAGAAGATGAGTCAGTTAGAAGAGATTAGAGAGAGACTGGATCTGTGTGATAAGAAGATTGTCTCTGTATTAGAAGAGAGAATGGATATCATCAAAGAGATCATGGTCTACAAGAAACAAAATGGATTACCAATCCTTCAGCCGGAACAGGAAAAGAGACAGCGCAAGATGCTGCTCACTCATGTGGATGAGAATACATATAAGGATGAGATTCTTGATATCTTTACATATATTGTAGAGAACAGCAGAAGAATTCAGGCAAAGACATTGTTTACACATAATATCTTGCTGATCGGATTTATGGGAGCAGGTAAGAGTACTGTTTCTACATATTTGAGTAAGATTCTTGCTTCCCCACAGGTTGAGATGGATGAAGAGATCGTTAAGAAGGAAGGAATGTCTATTAATAAGATTTTTGAGGAATATGGAGAAACATATTTCAGAAACTGTGAGACTAACCTTTTGATCGAACTTCAGAAGAAGAACAACCAGATCATTTCCTGTGGTGGAGGGGTCGCACTTCGTGATGAGAACGTCGCAGAGATGAAGAAGAATGGAAAGGTTGTTTTATTAACAGCATCACCAGAAGTAATCTTAGAGCGTGTTAAGGACAGCGATGACAGACCATTATTGCGTGGTAATAAGAATACAGAATTCATTTCTAATATGATGGAACAGCGTCGTCCAAAGTATGAAGCAGCTGCAGATGTTGTAGTAAATACAGATTATAAGACAGTAGAAGAGATTGCTGAAGAGATCGTCGTAAAGCTAACAAGAGGCGATAACTAAAAAACATATATATTATTTTCAAGATCAGATGATCAGATGGAGGAAGAAGCAATGCATGGATTTACTCAGTACACACCAACAAGGATTATTTTTGGTAAAGCGACTCAGAAACAGGCAGGAGAGCTTGCTAAGAGATTTGGAGCAACCAAAGTATTTGTTGTATATGGTGGAGGAAGTGTTGTAAGAAGCGGATTATTAGATCAGGTTACAGCATCATTACAGGAAGCTGGGCTTGATTATATGACGATCGGAGGAGTAAAACCGAATCCGAGACTGTCATTTGCAAGAGAGGCAGTAAAGAAATCCATTGAGTTTGGAACAGATTTTGTATTGGCAGTCGGAGGCGGAAGCGTGATTGATACTTCAAAGGCTGTTGCACATGGAACCGCCAATCCAGAGACAGATATCTGGGAATTCTGGTCTAAGAAGCAGACGGTTACGAAATCTCTTCCAGTCGGAGTTGTACTTACACTGGCGGCAGCCGGAAGTGAGACAAGTGATTCAGCAGTTCTTACGAATGAGGATACTAAGATCAAACGAGGACTTTCTACAGATTTTAATCGTCCGGCATTTGCGATCATGAATCCTGAACTTACATACACATTACCAAAATATCAGGTTGGATGTGGGGTTGTAGACATTATGATGCATACATTGGATCGTTATTTTACTCAGACAGAGAATAACGAATTGACAGATGAGATCGCAGAAGGACTGCTTCGTACTGTGATCAGGAATGGCGCTGTTGCGATCAAAGATTCTCATGATTACAATGCGATGAGTGAGATCATGTGGGCAGGAAGCCTTTCACATAACGGAATCACAGGTCTTGGAGCTGAGAAAGATTTTGCAGTTCATCAGTTAGGACATGAATTAAGTGCGAAGTTTGACATTGCACATGGAGCAAGTTTATCTACTGTGTGGGGCGCTTGGGCAGCTTATGTATATGATGCGAAACCAGCAAGATTTGCCCAGTATGCAAGAAGAGTCTGGAATGTTGAAGAAGCAGACGATGTGAAAGCAGCTCAGGAAGGAATCAAGAAAACAGTCGCATATTTTGCATCACTTGATATGCCGACAAGTTTCAGCGAAGCAACAGAGATCGGCTTAAAAACAGACGAAGAAGTGAAGAAAATGGCGCATGGATGTTCTTATGAAGGAACCAGAACGATTGGATCATTTAAGGTCTGTGATGAGAATGATATATACGAAATCTATAAATTAGCAAATAAATAGTTGATTCAACTATAGATTTAAGATAAAATAAGAAAAGATATAATTTAAGGAGGACAATTATAATATGGTTACAGCAGGAGATTTTAAGAATGGATTAACAATTCAGTTCGAGAATAACATCTACCAGATCATCGAATTCCAGCATGTAAAACCTGGAAAAGGAGCAGCGTTTGTACGTTGTAAATTAAAAAATATCAAGAACGGTGGAGTTGTTGAAAAAACATTCCGTCCAACAGAGAAATTTGAAAACGCTCATATCGAACGTAAAGAGATGCAGTATCTGTACAATGATGGAGAATTATTCTATTTCATGGATAACGAAACATTTGATCAGATCGCATTAGGACCAGATGTTATCGGAGATTCTTTAAAATTCGTAAAAGAGAATGAGAACGTTACAATCGTTTCTCACGCAGGAAATGCATTCCAGGTTGAACCACCTATTTCTGTAGAATTACTTGTTACAGAATGTGAACCAGGAGAAAAAGGAAACACAGCACAGGGTGCTACAAAACCATGTATCGTTGAAACAGGTGCGCAGGTAATGGTACCATTATTCGTTAACGAAGGTGATACGTTAAAGATCGATACAAGAACTGGAGAATATTCTTCAAGAGTATAATCTTGTTATGAAAGATAAGAATCGAGGAATTTTATGCATCATACTGTCATCTTGTTCTTTTGCCCTAATGGCAATGTTTTTAAAGATGGCTGGGGATCTTCCATCGATTGAGAAGAGTTTTTTCCGTAATTTAGTTGCATCAGTCATCGCATTTGTGATGCTTATTCGCAGTAAGGAAAAGATTCAGATTCAGAAAAGAAATTTGCATTGGTTTATTCTAAGGTCCCTTTTTGGGACCTTAGGTATTTTCTGCAACTTTTATGCGGTAGATCACCTGATGCTTTCAGATGCTTCCAGTCTGAATAAGTTATCGCCATTTTTTGTTATCGTATTTTCTTATTTAGTACTGAAAGAGAAGATTACACCGACACAGTGTGCCTGCGTTATTGCAGCATTTGTCGGAAGCTTATTTATTGTGAAACCAAGTTTTGCGACTGGAGTAACACCAGCAGCGGTCATTGGTTTTGCCGGAGGAATGTGTGCAGGTTTTGCATACACCTGTGTAAGAAAACTAGGACTTCGAGGAGAGAAAGGTCCAATGATCGTATTTTTCTTCTCAACATTTTCCATGCTTGCATGTGTTCCATATCTGATCGTTGATTTTCATCCAATCTCTACACAGCAGATGATCTTCCTGTTATTGACAGGACTTGCGGCAGCAGGTGGACAGTTCGGTATCACAGCAGCTTATACTTATGCACCAGCAAGAGAGATTTCTGTTTATGATTACACACAGATCATGTTTTCGGCAGTTCTTGGATTTTTGTTCTTTGGACAGCTTCCAGATTTGTTGAGCTTTATCGGATATTGTGTGATCGTTGCAGCAGGAGTGATTATGTTTCTTTATAACAAGAGACGTGGAGGAAATTAGATGAAATTCATATCATGGAATGTCAATGGAATCAGAGCATGTGTGAAGAAAGGATTTTTAGATTTTTTCAATGAGGCAGATGCTGATATTTTCTGTATTCAGGAAAGTAAGATGCAGGAAGGACAACTTGATCTTGAGCTTCCAGGATACCATCAGTACTGGAATTATGCAGTGAAGAAGGGATATTCAGGAACAGGTATATTTACAAAAGAAGAACCGCTAAGCGTTTCCTATGGTCTAGGAATCGAAGAGCATGATCAGGAAGGACGTGTGATCACACTGGAGTTTGAAAATTATTACTTTATTACAGTGTATACACCAAATTCACAAAGTGGGTTGGCAAGGCTTTCTTATCGTATGAAGTGGGAAGAGGATTTTCTTGCTTATCTGAAGAAGTTAGAGGAGACAAAGCCTGTGATCTTTTGTGGAGATCTTAAAGAATCACAACCATCACTGACACAAGAAGCCAAGCCGAAAAAGAAACCGATCATAATCTGTGGAGACTTTAACGTTGCAGCGACCGAACTAGATTTAAAGAATCCGAAAAATAATGTCAAAAATGCCGGATTTACACCGGAAGAACGTGAAAAGTTCAAGACATTACTTGACTCTGGATTCACAGATTCTTATCGATATTTACACCCAGATACAGAGAAGTATTCATGGTGGAGCTATCGATTTAAGGCAAGAGAAAGGAACGCCGGATGGCGTATCGATTATTTCTTAACATCAGATTCTATCAAAGATAAGATCAAAGATGCGGAGATCTTAACCGATGTCATGGGTTCCGATCACTGCCCAATTGAGTTAGATATAGACATTTAATCCTTCAGGAAAACGTCTAATATAAATTCTGTATTATTATCCCTGCTATATTCAATGGAGCTGATAATGCTTTTTAGATAAGTATTTTTAATATCAGCATCAAGTGTTGGATCTAGCAGGGATTTTAATGCATCTGATAAGAGCATTATTTTCTCTTCATACTCATCTTTTGTCGGAACAGAGTCCTCTAGATGATCCATTTGCTTTTTTATGGACTCAATGCGTTCTTTGTTAATAAGCTTTCGTCTGGTAAATTCATCATCGGTCAAGATTCCGTTTTCCCAGGCATCAAACAGCTTTGGCAGTTTCTTTTCTTGCTTTATTAATTCTTTTTGCAAAGCTTCTAATTGACTAAGGATGTTGTTTTCATCAACAACTGGGAGATTGTCTATCTTCATTTCGAAATCATCAATATACAGTTCCAGAGCATGAGCAACTGCATCCATGACATCTTTTAACACAGCGGATTTCACATTGCATATCTGTGAAGATTTATGCAGGATGCGAGGTGGAGTGTTAGGACGTTTATTATATCCCTGATAGATCATAGTTTTTTTGCATTTTGCACAGATTAATATACCGGCAAACGGATTCATCAGCTTTAAATTTGCTTTTGTTTTGTCTGAATGGAAATGAGAGGCAGCAGCATGGAATGTGATTTCATCTATAATTGCCTCATGCTTTCCATCGTAAAGCATGTACTGATTCGTGTGATTAGATCGTGGGCGACTTTTTACCAGTTTGCCATCTACCATTGTTTTTACCTGCATTCGATCATTCCAGCGGACTTTGCCGGTATATGTAGGGTTTGTGAGAATAGTTTTTATAGAAGAAACAGACCATTCTGGATCACCGGAGTAAGTAGGTACACCGATAGTATTAAGTCTCTTGCAAATCTTGCCAGGAGTTAAATGTTCCTTTACAGTCCATTCGAAGATATTCTTAACGATCGGAGCTTCTTCTTGGTTTGGAACAAGTGTTCTTCCTGTTTTTGTTTTTAGAATATCATACCCATATGGACGATAGGAACCCATATAATTCCCTTCAACGACCGCCTGCAATTTTCCACGCATCATTCTTTTACGGATCATTTTATATTCTCTGCGAGACATAAAAAGCTCAAATTCCATATACTCTTCATCATCTGGGCTCCGGACAATATCGTATGTTTTGGTTGGAGTGACGACCAGAATACCATTATTATTATTGGAATATCGTAAACAGTCCATGATCGTTTGTGCATCTCCCTGATTTCCACGAGATAATCTGGTAACTTCTACAACTAAAATTCCTTTCCACATACCGGCATAACAGTCATTGATCATACTTTTGATTTCTTTTCTGGCGGAAATAGTTTCTCCAGAAACAAGTTCACGATAGATTTTACCGATTGGAAGCCCAAGTTTTACTGCTAATTCTGTTAAGATTCTTTCATGCCTTGCTAAAGTTTCACCTTCTCCCAGTTTCTCCGCCTCGGCATCTGCACGGCTTTTTCTTAAGTAAATGCAGAATTGATCTGATTTTTTTAGTTTTCCTAACTGATTTCCTATGTTCATATACCATCGTTCCTTTCCATATTTTGATTATTTGGGTACAAAAAATACACTTCTTGCAAAGTGTAGGCTAAAAATGGTATACTTTAACTGTCGGGGAAAAGTACACATCTAGCCAATAGATGCAAGTAGTTTTCTTTTTATTCCGCCTGGTTGCAGCCGGGCGGCTTTTTAATGTAAAAAAATTAGTTTTTATTAATGAGATTATTAAACTCGATAATCCATTTTTGGCGATCTGTAAAGTAAAAATTGTATTCCTCGCCTGAACTAGTACAAATAATAATTGTTTTACTTATTCCTTGGCGACCATCTTTGATTTCTTTTATATCAGAAATTGGAATCTCAAAATCATAACTACCTTTCGTTAGATTGACAAGTAGACCAATGGCAGCGGTTTTAAAAATACTATGCTTAGAATAAATAAAACGTTTGTTAGTTAATAATCCATGACCATTTTGTACAAATAATTTACTTTTAACTCTATTGCATAAACCTTCTTTAACAACTACCTCGTCATCTGATGAAGCAGAAGATGTTGAAGTACCAGAAGTAATTGCTTGTCCGCAGTTACTACAAAAATTTGCATTATCTTTCAATTCAGCACCACAATTTGAACAAAACATAAGTTAACCTCCTTTATATTTCACTAGGTTACAGTCTAGTGATCCTTGATGTAACCATTTTTCCAATGTTAGCAAGATAGTATTGAAAAATCTAAGAACTTTGATTATAATATACTTAACAAGGAAGTCGGCACGATGGAGCAAACCCATCCGCTCCGGCGAATGCTTAACGAAAATAGTCGTTCTACACTTACCAGGGGTAGGACGGCTATTTTTTATGCGTGTAATTCAGAATGGCAATGATTAACAGTGCAACATTTATGATGATCATAAATTCCTCATATTCCTCATAAAAGCCTCCTTTCCGCAATGCTCGGAGCGGTTGGAGACTTGCCGTCTGACGACTTCTTGGGTAAGTATATTATATTTTCAAAGTTCATTTATTAAAATAAATTTGTATAGATTCTCTTAAATTCCTTCATCCATTTGTCATGATCGTAATTATTATTGATTATATCTTCAACCAAACGTTTGAAAGTATTTTTATCGCATAAGACAAATTCATAAAAGTGATTCATTACTTCACAAGCATCTTCAAAAATTGTTTGAGAATAAAATTCTCTTAAATTATAAATTTTTCCTACAAGATATGTTAAATATGGTTCATTAAAAGAATCTGAATGTACACGTGTAGAAGAATATACGCCATCGTTATATAATGATATGCTGCTAAAATTTGAAGCCATAATCTCAAAGTAGAGTGCCTTTAGGTAGTACAGAAGAGAATCTTCCTGTTTACCTGAATCACCTAGCCATTCAGCCATAGATCGATAATTACATGTTAATAAATTGAATTTACTATTTTTCATGTATTCAAATTCTCGATCATTGAATATAGACCAAATGATCTTATGAAAATCATAATTATTTGGACATGATTTCTTAGCAGATATATATTCGTCAATGCCTATCCCTAATTTGATTCTGTGGTTAAACAGATCAATATAATCTTTGTGATTTTCCACAAAATATTTTCCTTTATTAGATAGAGAATAAAATTTTATATGATCAGCATTTAAAATATGCATTAATTCATCAGAGGAATCAGTAGCTAATAGACGATTGATCAAATCTTCTTTGTTCCCTGATACATGTAGACGTAATTCTCTTAACAGATCTTTTAACTCTGGTATTCTTAAAGAACGCAAGATATCTACCAATTCAGCATCTTTATAATAACCATCTTGGACTAATTTTTTATGAAATTTAGATGGGCTTTTGATTTCAAAATCATACTGGAAGTATCTTGGATATTCGTTGTCGTCCATGATCGGAGTTCCAGTACTGTATCTGTCGAGGAATACAGCTGTATAAAACTCTCTTTTTTTTAGGGAAACTTCTGAATCATTGACATAAGATGATGAATCCAAGGCGATGTTAGAAGTTGATGGTTCATCTAAAACTTCTTGCTTAGGTTCTTCGGGTTTCGACTTTCTGAAAAAATCAAAGATGCTCATTCTTGATGTTCCTCCTCTCGTAGTTTCAGGGAGATTCTGTACTGATCAGCATCAGGAACATCAACAAATTCCACTGTTTTATCAAAATTATTCTTAACAACATCCTTGATCTCATCTAAGGAAACTCTGAAAAATTCTCTTCTTTGGTTTACAAGGTTTAATTTACGATCTTCAAAAGCTCTATGTAAGGCTGCTTCCAATGCTGGAGCATCCTCTGAAAAGATCATTGCATGTACATCAAATTTGAATGGAACAGAAGCATCTCCTAATTCATCTATACGATCTTGTGGATTTAATCTACGTGTCATACCGATTTTGTAAATACCTTCACCGAATGATCCAATGTTAGAAATTACATATACATAACCAGCTTTTTGGTTAGCCTCTCTGTAATCAATATCCTTGATTTTAGTGTCAATCTCGGAAAGAGATTGTATGATTTCCTCTTTCTTTTGATTTAAATCTTCTATATTGTCATCAGAAGCGGTTGAAATTTGATGATTGATATTAGAAAGGGCTTGTTCGTAATGTTTGCGTTCTTTATCAATATTTTTGCGTTGTTCTTTAAGTTCTTTTTGTAATCGTGCTTCTTCACGTTGCTGAGCTCTTAGTTCGGCTTTTTCTTCCTTCTCATGCTGCTTTTGAGTCTGATATTCCAATGCTAATTGAAGTTCTTGGATTTTTAGATCATAATAGTCGGAAGTTATGGAAATAGCCATGGTCACTCCTAACTTAGCAATTGTATTAAAGCTTCGTTCCATTTTTTTGACAGAGGAATCGTAATTATTGTATTTTACTTTATTGATAATTTCATCACATTCACTATTGAATGCACGGAGCAATAGTTTTTGCATATCTTTTATCATTTTGCGACCTCTGACTGCACTGCCATTGACTTGCCAGTCCGCACTACCAGATACTGCAGAACCGTCTTTGATCATGGCTTTTTGCATATTGCGTATATTCGTAAGTTCTGCTTTATAAGAATCCGCATTAAGAAAAGAATATCGCGGTTCATATAATCCAAAGTCTTGAACTAAGATTTCATCAGAAAATGTGATTATAGATTTCTTTAGCCCTTTTATGGTTGATTGTAACTCATTAATTTCATCATTGTATGCAACAATAAGTGATTTTTGTTTAGTAATTTCAGATATATATTTGTCATATTGTTCTTTTAATTTTTGTTCCTGTATTATTTTTTGATGTGCAAATTCAACCTGAGATTTAGCAATTTGCTTTTTTAATGATTCTAGATTTTGCATTTCTGGAGTGAGTAATGATTCCAATTCCGCTTTCTCATTTTCAAGAATAGAAATTTTTGCTTCCATTTCAGAATTAGTATTTTCTAATTCCTGAATCTTATCATTTAATTCGTTGTTTCCAAATATTGAATTTAATAACCCCATTATGTTCCCTTCATTTTGATTTTAATCTTAGCTTAATTAGTTTCTCAGTGTACCCAAGAGCGAGTGCAATTTGTTCAGTTGTATATTCTTGATATTCTAAGAATGTTTCGTCAGGTACCAGAAGTTCCATAGCAAATAAATCAGCTTCTTTTTCGTATTTTGTGGTGTTAAATCCAGTATACGTATCCATGAAGAGAGCGTTAGCCTTTTTATGCAGTAGCATGTGGCCTAACTCATGGGCACAGACAAGAATCTGTTCATGTTCTGGAAGAGAATCATCAATATAGATAATATTATTTCTTTGAAAATATTGATAAAACCCTCTGACACCTTCAAGTGGCACTGGCACAAGAATAACATTTAGTCCTTTGATAATCTCAAAAGGATTTCTTGTTTTGTGTTTCTTGACAAGCGAATTTACAATCTTTTTTATGTCCATTCACATCAGTCCTTTTTGTATTTTTTAGGTGTATATTTTTCCTTGTTCTTTTTCTTTGCCATTTCCATACCAATCTCCATTGCACTTAAAATAGATTCGATCGCTTCTGGAGAAGCAGGATCGCCGTCAAACATCAATCCCTCCTGGGATGTTAGTTTATCTTTTGTTTGCTGTAGGATTTCTTCTATTTGCTTCGTGTCTCTTTTGTTTAGTTCTGATTGATTTTTGTTAAATGGAATATAAGTAGTCTTAAGTGTTCTTCCTAATAAATAATCAATATCAACATTAAAGAAGTCTGCAATTAGCTCTAATGTTTCAAAGTCTGGTTCGCGAGCTCCGCTTTCATACATTCCGATAGTACTTCTGGAAATTTTTAATTTTTTGGCGAGGGCATCTTGAGTTAAACTATGAGAAGTTCGTAATGATTTTAATATATTTTGAAAATTTCCCACTTTATAAATCACCTTCCTTATATATTGTATTTGTTAATATAAGAATATCACGTAACGTGAAAAAAGTAAATAGGAGTGTCACAAAAAGTGTTGACACAATACGTGACATATGATAATATATAGTTGTAGCGAAGATAAGGCAATAGAGAAAGGAGGAAAAGATGGATGACTTGGTAGAAAAAATAAAAAAAGCTGAGAAAGTGATTACGGCACTAACTCAGCTAACACTAAGCATCGGAACTCTCTTAGCCGTTATAAAAATGGTCTTAGAAAGTCTGATGTAAGGAAAAAAGGGGAAGGAATTTTCTCCCCCGATTCCTTCTCGATTCTACCATAGATTCATTATAAATACAATCATGTTGAAAGAGATTTTAAAATTGACAGGTACAGTTTTATTGTTTATCTGTACTGTCGCAGGGATGTTTCTATTATTTTTCAACTAAGAAATAGCTGGCCTATCGGCTCGACGGGGAAAGAAAGGAAGTGAGAAGATGTTAGATGCCAAAGAAATTGGGTGTCGACTAAGAGAGTTAAGAGGAAATATTCCGAGGGAAACAGTAGCTGATGCGGTTGGTATTAGTGTGTCTGCCATATCTATGTATGAAAATGGAGAACGTATCCCTCGTGACGTTGTTAAAGTAAAATTAGCTTCATATTACGGCAGAAGTGTGCAGGAAATTTTTTTTGATGAAAAATGTCACGTTTAGTGACTTTATAAACCAGATAGCTCTGTTCTATGTCCAAGGTAATACTGCTGAACGACAGGATAAAAAAGAAAAAACTACTCCCCGACAAAGTATTTTTTTGTTATGAAAAATTCCTCATATAAGTTTAAAGATAACACTCATAACTTCGGGCAGGGGACAGAACTATCTGGTTCTAAAAAAGAAAAAGAAGGTGATAGGAATGGGAGATGGTCTAGAAGCAACATATAAAATCGGAAATGCAACTGTTCGGATCCATGGAAAAATAGATCCGGATAAGCTCAAAGCAGCAACGGTTGAGTTTTTGAAGAGTGCTGAGAGACAAAAGAAATCCAAAAAACTTGTAGAGAAAGGAGCATAAATGGCAACAGCAATAGTATTTACACTTTATGTATTAGTTAGTATGATCATTTGTTTCGTTTTTTCTAAAACAAAGATTGGGAAGAAAACAATGAAATGGATGCTTGATAAGCTAACAATGAAATGAAATGAAAGGGGGCGAAAAAAATGATTGACGAGAAGATATTGCTACAAGAGTTGGATGAAATGATTAAGATTCAACAGAAATCTGTTGAGCGAGCAGAGCAGGGATCTAATGAAGCTGTTGTGTATTTAGAGTCCAGAGAGCTCGCAGCATACATGAAAGTAAGAAACCTGATAAAAGAAAAAAGTGCCAAGGAAGCGGCAACTTCCAAAGGCACAAATGACAAAAAATTATCAAGTGCATTATAGCACGGAAAGCGAGAAAGAACAATGACAAAAGAATTTTTATTAGAATGTGAACGAAAATTAGCAAAATCTTATGTATGTACAGCACTTGGCCGCGACGATGACAGCATTGCTATTACAAAAGAGATAGCCAAAGATATTGCTTTTGAAGTGACAAACAGTGTACATCCTATTTCCATGGAAACAGCACCATATGTCGTAGCGGCCTTAAGAACTTTGGCGAATGGTATAGAAAGAGAGATGAATCCATTGGACAAAGAAATTGCAAGTGCATTACAAGAATTAATGAATAGATTTCAGTTCGTTAAAGAAGAAGTAAAGATTGATCTATAAAAGAAGAGGAAACAACAATGGGAAAGATGATTTTGATCACAACTGATAATGAGGTAAAAGAGCTGGAATATCCAGACGTGGGACTTAAATCATGGAAAAAGTTGAAAGAACACATCGGAAACAGATGTGAGCTAATTGAACATGTACAGCCCAAGAGATTATATACAGAGATCGGTGCAGGAATTGAGGTCAAAAATGTTCCGGGATCAAAAGTAAGTATGTTGGTTGATGAAGAATTTTATTTTCATTGCGACGAAACCAAATTAAACAAGATAGCTTCATGGCTGTATGAGACAGATCGCCATGGATACCAGATTCTTGGAAATGCTTTGATCATTGGAGAAAAGTATGGAAATGCAGGAATTGAGTTTTGTGAAATGTCAGAAGAGCAGTTCGATCTTGTCTTTCCTAAATTAGAAGAATTGGGAAAGAGGTTTAAAGATGCAGGAGATTGAGATTAGCAAAGGAATCAAACGGATCCAGTTCGATTCCTTTGATTCCTGGTTAAATGCAAGGCATGGGATTGGTGGATCTGATGCATCTGCAGTGTTAGGTCTTAGCCCTTATAAAACTAACGTTGATCTATACTTAGAAAAAATAGGACAGAGAGTACCTGCAGATATCTCCGGAGAAGATTATGTAAGGTACGGGCATGATGCAGAGCCGTTGCTTAGATCGCTATTTGCACTTGATCATCCAGAATACAAGGTTGAATACTTCGGAGACAACATGATCCGAAATGAAAAGTATCCATGGGCACATGCATCCTTGGATGGAGAACTGACCGATCAGGATGGTCGCAAAGGAATCTTAGAAATCAAGACAACTAATATCTTGCAAAGCATGCAGAGAGAAAAATGGAGAGATCAGATTCCGGACAACTATTACATACAGGTGTTGCATTATCTGTTAGTTACTGAATATGAGTTTGTTGAACTGAGAGCACAACTTAAATCAGTATGGCAGGGCCAGATCAGACTGGAGACAAAAGATTATCATATTGAGAGATCAGATGTAGAAGAAGATATTGAGATATTAAAACAAGCGGAAGAAGAGTTCTGGCAGAAAGTTTTAAAAAGACAGCAACCGAACTTGATTCTTCCAGAAATTTAAAAGGAGAAATTGTCATGAATCGATACGATGAATATATGAAAGAGGTTCAGGAAAAGAAAAAAGAAAATCAGGCTATTGTAAATAAAATTGTGGAGATTTTAAAAGGCAATAACCTGACTGTTGAACATATTGAAGCCATCTTAAATATGACTCGTGAAGAGGTGATTAAAAAGGCGCATCTGTAACAAAATCCGAATCAGAACGATCTTGGAGAGTAGAGTAAATATCATTAAAAAACGAAGTAAGTAATTCGGCTTCTCCATATAGTTCGTTACCAGGATACAGATCAGAAACAACGTCTCTGGCAAGAGCGTTTTGGAACTTAGCTTGAGCTCCAATGAGTGCTAAATCATAACGTAAATCATCTGGTGTGTGCATAAAACCATCCTTTCTTTGGCTAATAAAAAACTACAACATTAGTATAAAAGAAAAGCTTAGATGAATCAATAAAGGAGAAATACATGGAATTTAAGATATACAATCCGCAGGAAGAAGGATTCCTGAAAGAGATTGACTGGAATTATGAAGAATTAAAAACAGAGATCCAGAAGAAAGCAAACGACTATATGAATCTAGTCTATACAGCAGATCAGATCAAGGATGCAAAAAAGGATCGTGCTAATCTTCGAAAATTTGTAACTGCATTAGAGAACAAAAGAAAAGAAATCAAACGACAGGTCATGCAGCCATACACAGCTTTTGAAGAACAGGAAAAAGAACTGATCGGCATCGTTGATCAAGCGATTGGAAACATTGACATCCAGATCAAAGGATACGAAGAAGCAACACGGCAAGAAAAATTAGAGAAAATCAAGGGAATCTATTCAAAGGCAATCGGTGATCTTGATCGCACGATTCCATTTGAAAAAATTTATAAGGATTCTTGGTTAAATGTATCAACGACATTGAAATCTATCACAACAGAGATCGCAGAGATCAGAGATAAAGTTGACAGCGATCTGAAAGTAATCAATGCAGATACAAGTCCTTATGTTTTTGAAATGAAAGAAGAATATCTGAAAGCTTTTGATCTGAACGCTGCAATGATGAAGAAACAGAAGTTAGAAGAAACCGCCAAGAAGAAAGCCTTATTTGAGGAAGAGCAGAAGCAGAAGGAAGAGCAGAGACAGCACCAGTTAAAAGAAGAAGCGCAGAAAGTGGCATCTGCTGGCGAAAGCAAAGAAGCACCAGAGATGCCAAAAGAACCGGCAGAAGTTCCAAAACCTAAACGTACGGAAGAAAGAACTGTAGCGATTACATTTCGTTGTGTTGTAAAAGAACACAACTTTGATGAAGCGAATGCGAAGATCAGCATTCTTAAGAAAACATGTGAAGAATTTGAAATCATAAGTCAGGAGGAATTATAAGATGGCAGTTGGAAACAGTTTAGCAAACAGACAGCAGAAAACAGGATTAACGGCATATCTTACAAATGATGCTGTAAAAAATCAGATTAATAATGTAGTCGGTGGTAAAAACGGAGATCGTTTCATTGCTTCTATTGTATCTGCAGTACAGGTTAATTCAGATTTACAGGAATGTACAAATCCATCAATCTTAAGTGCTGCACTACTTGGAGAGTCTTTAAAACTCTCTCCATCACCACAGCTTGGACAGTATTACATGGTTCCATTCAGAAACAACAAAAAAGGATGTAAAGAAGCACAGTTTCAGCTTGGTTATAAAGGATACATTCAGTTAGCGATCCGCTCAGGGCAGTACAAAAAATTAAACGTTCTGGCAATTAAGGATGGGGAATTGGTTCGATTTGATCCACTGAATGAAGAAATCGAAGTAAATCTGATCGATGATGAGGAAGTAAGGGAAGAAGCAAAAACAATCGGATACTATGCAATGTTTGAATATACAAATGGTTTCCGAAAAGCTATGTATTGGTCCAAAAAGAAAATGGAAGCACATGCATTAAAGTATTCCAAAGGGTATGCAGCAAAGAAAGGATATACATTCTGGGAGAAAGATTTTGACGGAATGGCTTATAAGACAATGCTTCGCCAGTTGATCAGTAAATGGGGAATCATGAGCATTGATATGCAGAATGCAATGGAATCTGATATGGCGGTGATCCATGAAGATGGAACAAAAGATTATGCAGATACAGTTTCAGAAGAAAATATTGTATTAGATCAGGATCTGCAGGAAGCAGTAGAGGAAACACCAGAACCAGAAAAACAGGAACCGCAGGAAGAAACAGCAAAAGAAGAACCACAGCAATTCTTTAAATAAAAGAAAGGTAAAAGAAAGGAGCAACACGATGAAACATTTTAATTTGGAAGAGTTCGCAGGAGGGAAACTTTCAGTACAGCTTAATAAGGCATTAGAGAAGATCACTGAAAATGTTCAGGACCCGAACACTGATGCACAAAAGGTCAGAAAGATCAATGTATCAATCAGCTTCCGGCCAAACGATGAAAGAAACTTTGTAGCTACAACAGTGGAAACGAAGTTAAGTCTTGCACCAGAACTTGGAGCTACAACAGCACTGAGTATGGGCAGAGATCTTCGCACTGGAGAGGTTGAAGCGGTTGAAATCTTTAACCAGATTCCTGGTCAGATGAATGTTGATGATGTGATCGACCAGGAAGAAGATGAAACACCGAAAGCTTTTGATCCGGATACTGGAGAGATCTACGAACCAAGCAACAAAGTGATTGATTTAAGAAAAGCAAAACAGGCATAGGAGGATACATAACAATGGATAATACATTTTTAAGAGAAGCAATCGAAAAGATCGAAGAACTGACAGACAGTGCAAGAGAGCCACACGTTGTAGAAATCGCAGGAAAGACTTATTGCGATAAATCTATGTCACGATATGACAGAGAAGAGTTTGCAGAACCATTGACAGCTACAAGTCTTAATTCACTGATCGATTATATCAGTGGAAAGAGTGAAGAGTTAAGAGAATCTATGATCATTCACGTAGAATCTCCAACAAGAGTAAGATTACTATCTGGTCTTACACAGGAAAGAAATCGAGAAGAATTATTCCGCGTAGGTACAAATCCAAATGGTTTTGATTTCGATCATTACTATGATCAGGAAGCGTTTGTAATCAACATGCAGACTGCCTTTAAACAGAGTGATGAAACAGAACTGATTCTTTCGGTTGCTGGAAATGTAGAAAATAAAACAGTGGCCAACTATGGAGATGATGGAGTCAGCCAGAAAGCTACGATCACAAAAGGCATTGCAGGAAAAGAAGATGTGATCGTACCAAATCCGGTAACACTTCGTCCATATCGTACATTTTTGGAAGTAGAACAGCCAGAAAGCAAATTCATCTTCCGAATCAGTGAAGGTTCTAACGGAGAACCATTATTCAAACTTGTTGAAGCTGATGGTGGTCTCTGGAAGTATGAAGCAGTAGATGCTATCAAGAAATATTTAACAGAGAATTTACCGGAAGAACTGTTAAAAGTGATCACGATCATCGGGTAGCAGTTATGGAGACAGTTAGATTTACAGTCCCTGGTGCACCGAAAGGAAAAGCCAGGGCAAGAACTGTCCGTAGTAAAAAAGGTGGAACATTCTCATATACGCCAGAAGGTACTATGTTATACGAGAATTTGATCAAGTGCTGTTACAGGCAGGAATCAAACAACATCATTTTTAATGACGGACAGCCCTTAAAAGTAACGATCATAGCTTATTATCCGATCGTTAAGAGTACAAGCAAGAAAAAGAAACAACAGATGTTGGAAGACCTTATGTTTCCAACGAAGAAACCAGACATTGATAACATTGCAAAAAGCATTCTGGATGCTTTGAATAAACTAGCATACAGGGATGATACGCAGGTTGTAACGCTGCATATGGAAAAGCATTATGCAGAGGACCCACGAGTTGAAGTAGAGATAGAAGAAATATTATAGAGGAAAGGCGGTGTTCTAATGGGCCGTAAACCCAAAACAGGACTAGATTACTTTCCTAAAGATGTCGATTATTACGACGATTTTAACATCATGGATCTGATGAACGAATATGGTCCATTAGGACAGACCATCTATGATGTTGTTCTATGCATGATTTATCATGAAGGATATTACCTGGAAGTGCCTAAAATGGAGCAGTTAGCGGTAAAAATAATCAAAACCATTGGTAACCGCTGGGTAAAGAAAAAAGACTTTGTGTTACAAGTAATTCATTATTGTGCGGAGATAGGTCTTTTCGATCAAGACCTCCTGAATCAAAATGTTATTACCTCTGTTGGAGTTCAGCGACGCTATAAAGAAGTGACTGTTAGGAACAAAGTCGATAGAAGTAAATATTGGTTGATTGATGAAAACGGTCAACCTTTATTAAATGCACCACAAAATAGCATTTCTGCAACAGAAAAAGATATTTCTGCAACAGAAAAAGATATTTCTGCAACAGAAAAACGACAAAAGGAAAGTAAAGTAAATAAAAATATATATTATAGCAATCCAGATCTGAACAGAGAGTTCTGTCTTTATCTTGATATGAGGAATCATACTGGACCAACATTATCTGCGGAACAGATCAATGCCTTGAAAGAAGAACTTGATTCTCTGGCTGAGAACGATTCTGATAAGTTGGGCATTGTAAGAAAAGCATTTGGTGGAGGATATAAGAGTTTCTTCCCTACATCGAAGAAACGGAAGAAATCAACACCGAAACCAAAGAAAGAAGAAACTATACACAATTTTACACAACGAGAAGTGAAAGATTGTGAGTTTGAGAATCTGGAGAAGAAGCTATTAAAGAAACAATTAGGAGGTGACATAACGTATGGATAATTTAATTCCTGTTAACTACGATACAGAAGAACCAACAGTATCAGCAAGGGATTTACACGAAGCACTTGAGATTAATAAAAGATTCTCAGCTTGGTTTGAATCAAATTCACAAGGATTCGTAGAAAACGAAGATTTTACAAGCGTACTTACAGGTACGGTTGTAAACAATGGAGCACAACGCGAACTACAGGATTATAAAATGTCTGTAGATATGGCAAAACATATTTGTTTAATGTCCAGAACTGAAAAGGGAAAACAGATTAGACAGTACTTCCTTGACTTAGAAAAAGCCTGGAATACACCAGAACAGATCTTTGCGAGAGCATTAAAGATGGCTGATAGAACAATAGACAAATTAAAGACAGAGAAAGCTGCATTGATTGAAGACAATGAACGTATGAAACCTAAAGAAATCTTTGCTGATGCAGTAACGGCGAGTAAAGATTCTATTCTGATCGGAGATTTAGCAAAAATTCTTAAGCAAAAAGGAATTGATATTGGTCAAAACAGACTGTTTCAAAAACTCAGAAATAACGGATATTTAATCCAAAGAAGAGGTCCAAGTTGGAATATGCCAACACAAAAGAGCATGGAAATGGGATTGTTTGAAGTTGAAGAAAGAACGATCACAAATCCGGATGGAACGACAAAGATCAGAAAGACTACAAAGGTCACTGGTAAAGGGCAGCAGTATTTTATTAATAAGTTGCTTGCTGCAAGCTAAGAAAAAAATGAAGCATCCGGTTGATCACTGCCTGCAAGACACTATAAACCATGATTGTTGTTTAATAAAAAATCGTAGTATTAGTCGTGGTAGCTGTGGATTTAGGAGTGATCTTAAGTGACCAACAACAGCACAAAGGGATCATATGCAGGCAGTGATCAGCCGGAGAGCTAAATTATATACCACACGTAACTATTAACCGCATAAGAAACAGCCAGTATAAGCCATGAGCCTGCTGCCTAAGGCAGTGGGCAGAAAGGAGAATTGATGGCAGATTACAGCAAAGGATTTAAAAGACGTGTTGTGACACTGTGGATCAAGTATAACATGTCATCAAATGAGATCAGTAGATCATCCGGCATCGATCATAAGACACTGATGAAGTGGTATAAGCGTTTCTGCCCTGAGATAACAAAAAAGGGGGGGGGCAAACGAGACAAAGTGCAAGGATTTAAGATGGCACTATATAGGCAATTGTGCCGGATACCATAAGTAAAGGAGTACGATCAGACAGTTTGGCTCTTTACCTGAGGGATTCTTCAAGTAACTGTTAACCAAGCAATCAATACCAAACATATTTTTTCAGGTTCTTTTAAATGTAATTTCTCAAATATTAGATTTAGTTTTTTACAATTTTCCAAATCAAAAAACGAAGAATCACAAGACTTTATAAGATCGGGCAAAAGATAACAGATCAGCGATCAGAGATAAAGGCGTTGTATCAGGTAAAGAACCAAGCTGTCTGAGAAAACGATATGAGATATAAAGAAAATTTCAAGAAAGAAATGGTCCGGCTGATCATCTCAACAGGGATAAGCTATAAGAAGCTGTCAGAGCTTACAACGATCAGCCAGCCGACATTGAAAAAATGGGATGATGAATACCGGCAGGAGTGCTTGAATGAGAAAAAGAGAGAAGCAGAGAGACGAAGGAAGCAGGAAGCAGAGAATATTATCGGATGGCACCAGTATGGATCTGGTGCAGGTCGATATGAGTAAGAGGACATATGATAAATGAAATTATAAAAAAGATAGAAAGCCTGTCTGGACAATATTCTGGATATGAGATTTTCTCAGATTGGATAAAAGCAACAGCATTAGCAATTGAGAATCAGACAGGAAACTGTGATAAGAAAATCTATGAAAAACGAGAAGAACAGTATATGGAAATTGCAAAGAAGCATTTAGGAAAGATGGCAGAGTTTGCTAATATGACAGGAATGCTTGCTATATCTCTGGAAAACAACATGGAAGATGTGCTTGGAAAGATTTATATGCAGGCAGGACTTGGAAGCAAACAGACAGGGCAGTTTTTTACACCGTTTCATCTGTCATATTTAACAGCAAAGATTGCCATTCCGGAAGATATAAATGAGCAGAATCCGTATATAATGCATGAGCCGTCAACAGGTGGTGGCGGAATGATCATAGCAGCAGCAAAAGTATTAATGGATAGAGGCTTAAACTATCAGAGATGTATGAAGGTAGTTGCCAAAGATCTTGACTGGAAAGGAGTATACATGACATATGTACAACTTAGTTTACTTGGGATTGAAGCAACGGTAATTCAAGGAGACAGCTTAAGTGGACAAGCTCCGACAGCAGAACAGATATTTTATACACCGAGAAAGAAAGGACTGATTATGTGACTGACGAGAAGGAAAAGGTCGCAAATTCTATTGTGCAGCGTATGAATTTGAAAGATGAAGATAGTAAAAAATTAAAAAATATTATCTATATTGAACTGAATGATTATTCATTATCAAAAATTGATAACACGGATCTAGCAATAAGGAATGAACAAAGCAGTGAAGAAGCTTACCGAATGTTTTTTGTTGCAAAGAATATTCAGGGATGTACGAGAAGAACTTTAAAATATTATAAAGATGTAATAGATGAATTTTCCAGGTTTATTAATAAGCCATTGTTGGAAGTAACAACAAACGATGTCAGATATTTTCTTGCTGTAAAAAAAGAAAGAGATGGGGTTACGGATGTAACTGTAAATAATCTAAGAAGAAATATAAGTGCATTTTATTCATGGTGCGAAGATGAAGAATACATCAATAAATCACCATTGAAAAAAATAAAGAAAATAAAAGAGGAGAAAAGGGTCAAGAAGCCATTTACAGAAATGGAAATTGAAAAAATGAGAATAGCAGCAAGAAATGAAGAACGATTAAGTGCAATTATAGAAACATTATTATCAACAGGATGCAGGGTAACGGAATTGGTTGGAATTGACCGAGATGATGTACAGGGAGATGAACTGGTTGTTTATGGAAAGGGAAGGAAAGAACGAAAAGTTTATCTGAATGCAAAAGCTAAATGCGCGATAGACAGATATTTAGAGACAAGAACAGATGATAATAAGGCATTGTTTGTAACACTGGACAGACCAAACGAACGTTTAAAGATGAGCGGCGTAGAAATTGTACTTAGAAAATTAGGAAGAGAATTGGGAATAGAAAACGTACATCCGCATCGATTCAGAAGAACAGCCGCAACATTTGCATTGAGAAGAGGCATGCCATTGGATCAAGTAAGTAAGATGTTAGGGCACGAAAACATTGATACAACACAAATCTATGCAATAACTGATCAAGAACAGGTAAAAACAAATCATAAGAAATACTTAAGTTAGGAGTACATATGAACAGAGCACAAAGAAGAAAACAAGGAAACAAGAAACCGATCAATTTCAACAGGCAGCAGCTAGATCGAGTTAAGAAACAAACGGCAGCTGATGCTGCAGAGATCGCATTCAGATTCATGCTATTAATTCCAGTTTATACAATGAGAAATCATTACAAATGGGGATCAAAGAGAATCAGTGAGTTTCTAGATGCTATTCTGGAAACATACAACGATTTTACAGATGAACGGTTCAATCTTTATGATCTGGCACAGACATTGGAAGAAGAAACCGGAGTTCATTTCAAGGAGAAGATTGAAGAAAATAACCGAAAAAGAGAAGGAAGGATGAAAGAAGCTTATGATGAATGGAAAAGAATTTGAAGGCTATGTATGTGAAATCACAGGTAAGAGAATCAATGAGATGAAGTTATGTCCAGGCAAGTAGCAGAAGTTAAAAGTTCGGATCAAGTGTGATAAGGGATGCGTCTGGTGTGAAAAGGAAAGGAGATAGTGAAGATCTATGTTGATACAAGCAGAAGATAAAACGATTGTGAATATGCGATATGTCAGAAGTATATGGATATATGAGCATCAGTACAAAGAAGGGGAAAAGGAATACCTTGTTAAATGTGAGATGACAGAAGAAACAGATGAAACTGTTAAGACCTGCAAGACAAGGGAAGAAGCAGAAAACATATTAGAACAGATACTTAATCAGTACGACAGAGGACGGAGAGTCATTAAGATCAAGTAATTGTTAAAGAAAGTTAAGGAGAAGAGAATTATGGCAAAATTTAATATCGAAGTAGAACTTGATTGGATGGAAGAAGATTCCTATTCAATTGACGAAGAATTAAAAGAGAGAATCATTGAAGGTGTGGAAGATGCCCTTTTGCATAAGGCATCAAATGAAGCAGTAAGAATTGTTGATAAAAAGATTGCGGAAAAAGTATCAGAAGCAGAGGAAACAATCAATAAAGCCGTGAATCAATTTATTGAAAATGTTTGCTCTGAAAAAATTAATAAGATTCAGATTCCAGAAAAGAAAAGTGATTGGAGCGACGAGGTAACATATTATTCAATGTCTGAATATGTAGGGAAGAAATTTGAAGAGTTTCTTACAGAAAGAAGATATACCAGAGAAGGAAAACTTGGTTCTTATAGCAGTGAAAGACAATTATCAGCAGCTGATCTTCTTACAACAAAATATCTTGAACTTGAATTTGGTACGAAGATTGAAGAAATGATTCAAAACGCAAAACATGAAGTAGAAATTGACATTGTTAAATCATTAGAGCAGAAGTTAAAAGAAAATCTTACAAAAGAGACTATTGAAAAAATGAATATTCCAGAAGTTTTGAAAAAGCTGGAATCAGGGAGTCTTGGAATGATTAAAGGAAAAGATAAGGAGTGATAATATGAGCTACGCATGGGCATTAGAACAATACAGCGATAATTGGAGTGCAGAGTTTGATACAGTAGAACAATGTGTAGAAGAAGCTAAATATATGGGATATGAAGCAGGTACAATTATCTATGTTGACGAGAGAAAAGAACCAAAAATAAGAGGTATAGAATTGTCTGACATTCTTGAAAAAGTACATGACAATATGTATATCGACTATGGAGAATATGCAGAAGATTGGAATGTAGAAGATACAAGAAATGTAGAGCCTAAAGTATACGAAAAATATGAAAATGCTGTGAATGACATTATTGTAAAATACATTAAAGAAATCGGCATGGAACCGAATTTTAAAGAGGTTGTCAGCACAAAACAGGTTGTTATCAAATAGGAGAAAGAATATGATTACAAAGACACAATTTAAGGATGCGGTTAAAAAGGCAATCATTTGTACAATTATGAGCCATCCAGAAAGAATTAGTGATAATTGTATAAACGACGAAGAGGTAGCATCAATCTTAGTAAGATTTTATAAAAAAATTTTAAAAAAAGTATATGGAGAAAGTGAGGAATCAATAGATATAAACGATGCAGATAAAATATACGTTATCGCATTTGAATGTCTATACAAAGATGATGGAATAACACCGAATTATGTAATATATCAAGAAAATATGCTGTGTTTAACAAGTATAAATGCTCTATATGAAATTTTAAGAAGCAAAATCGAAGATGATTATTGCGAATTAGAAAGAGAAATCGAAAAAGCACTAGAGGAAGAATAATGGGCAAAGTAAGACAAAGATTAGGAAAAGCCTATATCCACACAAAAGAAGAATCAATCCAGAGTATCATCATCGATGCTCTGGTGGGTTCGGGATATGACGTGGATGTTGAGGTTACAGATAACGGAACAGGAAACGAAGTAGTATCGTGTGAGATTTATGATGTGGGGGGGGGCAGTAAGAAGAATGGTTGAGTTTATTGCAGGAGTAGTTATTGGAATAGTATTAGGAGCAACAGTGATGTCAATGTGTTCTGCAGCGAAAGAGAGGGATGAGTTATGACAAGGGAGCAGAAGATATGGAGGTTGAATAAGCATTGCAGCAGGCATAAATGCAATCAAGAAGAATGTAGAATTTATCAAGAATGTAGTGATAGTGCTGGCGAACTTCTTGAAACTTTAGATGATACAGAGATTGATAAATTGTATAACAAACTGTTTGGATCATCAATTACTGACAAGCTGACAGGAGTAATAACAGTAACCGACGACCTAAAAGAAGTAAAACAAAAGATGTGCGACGGTTATTGTGTGTATGCAAAAATGACACCACATTTTGACAAAACAAGTGCAGGAGCATGCGTTTTATGCCCACTGAAAAATTATAAGGAGTGATACATAATGGCATACAAAGATTGTCCGTGTTTGAGCTGTAAAGATCGGGCACACGGATCAAAGAGAGTTGCCTGCCAGACAGGATGCGAGAAGTATCTGTCCTGGAAGGTAAAAGAGCAGGAACTGAGAAGAAAAGAAAAAGAATCACATCCGTACTATTCTGAGACACGACAGAAAATCATAAGAAAACATCAGTTAAAACGAAAAGGTGGACGTAGAATATGACGGATCCATGCAAAGCCTGTGCAGAGATAATCTGCATGGGCATTTGTGCCGATCGGGTGCAATACAAGCAAGAGTACCAGGAGATGACAGATCGGATAAGGCAGCAGATAATAAATCGTAACAGGAGGGGAGAACGTGGACAAGAACGTACTGATCCAATATTGTGACATGAAAGAAGAAATTAAAGATTTAAGGAGAAGAATCACAGAGACTGAGAAGCAGATCTTCAGAATTGCAGAAGAAGGAACGGTAAAAGACACAGTAAGCGGTGGCATGGGTGGAATACAGCATTTTGTGGTGGAAGGTATGCCAGTACCAGAACTTAGCAGAAAGAGGCTGCTGCTTAATAAACGAAAAGCTATGTTGATCAAAAAGGAAAATGAACTTCTAGAACTCATGAATCAAGCGGAAGAATATATAAATAGCATCGAAAAAAGTGAATTGAGAACTATTTTCCGATTGTATTATATTGATGGAATGACATGGACACAGGTAGCGCACAGGATGAATGCCATGCATCCTAAAAGAAAGATTGCGTACAATGAAAAGAATCTGCAGAAGAGAAATGAAAGATTTTTTGCAGAAAATGAATAAATGTCGCTCCATGTCGTACGAAAATAGTTTAATATATAGACTAAACATTTTGTGTATTGATACTATACGAAAAGTTCTTCTTTAATGGTATGTATTTCGAAGTAAGAAAGCTCGAGAGATTTTTTAAATCATCTCGGGTTTTTCTTGTGCAAAATACACATAAAATACACACTAGGCGTTGACTTATACACACTAAATGTGTATAATATAATCATGAGGAGGTAACTTATGAAGCAAAGAGACCTAGTGAAGAAACTTGAAAAAGCGGGTTTTGAATTTGCAAGACACGGAGGAAACCATGATATTTATAAGCGAGGGGATGATGAAGAAAAGATTCCACGACATCGCGAGATAAATGAAAGGTTAGCAAGAGCAATTTTAAGGAAATGGGGATTATAAAATCCCCTGTCCTTAACACATAATAGATATATTATAATAGGAGGAGAACGAAATGAAAGGAGCATACCCAGTTATCTTTACAGATGTAGATACGAATATTTTAGTTGAAGTTCCGGATCTTGGAATTTTAACAGAAGCAAATGAAGAGGGTAAGGCAAAAGGAACCATTGCAGATGCGATAGAAATGGCAAGAGATGCAATCGGTTTAGCATGTATCAATTTACAGGATGAAAATAAACCAATACCAGAACCTACACCAATAGCAGATGTTGACGTGACTAATGGAACGTTTGCAGAAGATGGAAAAGGAATTGTATCTTTAGTTGATGTTGATCTTACAGAGTATAGAAGAGCGATCGATAATAAAATGGTTCGTAGAAATGTGACATTACCCAATTGGTTAAATCGAGAAGCAGAAGAAGCTCATATCAATGTATCTGGAGTATTAAGAGAAGCATTGATGAGCGTACTTGGAGTAACAAAAGCTAGATAATATAAAGAATCAAGCACCTTCGGGTGCTTTTTTCGTGCGTAAATTTAAGGACCACTAGCTCAGAAGGTCAGAGTAATCGGCTCATAACCGATCGGTCCGGGGTTCGAGTCCCTGGTGGTCCATTCACGAATTATAGGAAAGAAGGTGGTAGCGATTGAGTGAAGAAAAAAACTACATACTGGCAGAAGCTGACTATGTATCAGGAATGAAATACAAAGACATCGCTACCAAGTATGGGGTCTCAATGAACACTGTGAAATCGTGGAAGAAACGATACGCATGGTCGAGGAACAAAAAGACAGAATGCATCCAAAAGAGGTGCACACAAAATAAAAAGGGTGCACACAAAAAAGAAGCCGTTGCAGAGGATGTAAGTCAAGTTGTAATTAACGATGAACTTACCGATCAGCAGCAGCTTTTTTGTTTGTATCAATCTAGGATGTTTAATTACACGAAAGCTTACATGAAAGCTTATCCAGGATGTACTTATGCATCTGCTGCCGTATTAGGAAGCAGGCTTATGAAGAATCAAGTGATCAGAAAAGAGATTGAACAGTTAAAGCAGAATCATATGAACAGGGAACTGTTAAAGCAGGAAGATATCTTTCAAAAGTACATGGATATTGCGTTTGCAGATGTGACAGATTATGTATCGTTTGGGCGAGAAAATATTCAAGTCATGGGCGCTTTTGGTCCAGTAATGGTAGAAAACAAAGAAACTGGAGAGAAGGAAGTTCTCGAAAAAGAAGTCAATACTGTGAAATTCAAACAATCTGAAGAGGTTGATGGAACGTTGATCACGGAAGTGAAGCAAGGAAAAGACGGAGCGAGTATTAAGCTGGTTGATAAGATGAAAGCTTTACAATGGCTTGCAGATCATATGGATATTGCTACAGTTGAACAGAAAGCTAAGATTGAGCAGATCAGAGCTAAGACAGAACAAATCAGACACAGTGAAACTGATACAGGAGAAGATGCAGTTCAATCTTGGATGGATGCTGTAAAAAAAGCGAGGGAATCAGATGGATGATAGAGTATTACATGATTTCCTTGTAGAGAGTATTCCTTTATGGCAGCAGAATCCAGTTCAATTTTTTGAAGAAGTTCTTTTTTTTTATCCAGATGAATGGCAAAAAGAAGCAGCATTTGCTTTAAGAGATAATCCAAAAGTAACGATAAAATCCGGACAGGGTGTTGGAAAAACAGGATTTGAAGCTGCAACATTGTTATGGTTTTTAAGCTGTTTTGAGAATGCAAGAGTTGTTGCAACAGCCCCAACACTGCACCAGTTGAACGATGTTCTATGGGCAGAGGTTTCAAAGTGGCAAAGTAAATCTCCGTTATTGAAGGAGATACTACAGTGGACCAAAACAAAAATATCTATGATTGGCAGCAAAGAACGTTGGTACGCAGTAGCAAGAACAGCAACCACTCCAGAAAATATGCAAGGATTCCATGAAGATAATATGCTATTTATCGTTGATGAAGCTTCTGGTGTTGCAGATCCGATCATGGAAGCAATCTTAGGTACTTTGACAGGAGCAAATAATAAACTGCTGCTTTGCGGAAACCCAACAAAAGCAAGTGGTACATTTTACGACAGCCATACATCAGATCGTAAATTATATTATTGCATTACTGTAAACTCCGCAGAGTCTAAAAGAACAAATAAAGACAACATTGATTCTCTGATCAGAAAATATGGAGAAGAAAGTAATGTTGTCAGAGTCAGAGTAAAGGGATTGTTTCCTAAACAAGATGATGATGTTTATATGCCTTTGGAAATGTTGGAAGCATCGATCATCTTGGAAGAGATACCACCAGCTGATATTTGCACCTTAGGAGTCGATGTGGCCCGCTTTGGCGACGATGATACAGTGATCGCAAGGAATATGAATAACAAGATCACATTAGAAAAGATCAGACATGGGCAGGACCTAATGAAGACTGTAGGAGATGTTGTTGTAGAGTGTAGGAATATCAAAGAAAAGTTTAAATATAAAAAAACAATATATGTGATCATAGATGATACTGGTCTTGGTGGCGGAGTAACAGATCGTTTGAATGAATTAAAATCGGAGGGAAAGTTATCTGGTGTAGTGATTGTTCCGGTTAATTTTTCTGCTGCCGTTCCAGACAAGAAAGCAGCAGAAAAATATCATGATATCACATCTTATGCATGGTCCATATTAAGAGATATGTTAGAAGAAAAAGAAGCAGTATTACCAAATGATACAGAGCTTATCGCACAATTAAGTGCGAGAAAATATGATCTTAGTTCATCAGGAAAGATACGACTAGAATCAAAAAAAGCAATGAAAGAACGCATTGGAGAATCCCCAGACCGGGCAGATGCTGTTGTTTTATCTTGCTACAGAAACAAAATTAAACCAATCAGTGTTCCAATGTCACTTATTGGAACAAAAGATAGTTATTGGAGGTGAAATAGCATTGTATGATGAAATTGGTCGCATCGGTCAAAATCGGTGGGGCGGTAGCTTTTACGAAGAATTTCTTCCAGAGTTGAGAGGTCAACGAGGAGTAAAAGTATATACGGAAATGGAGTCTAACGATGATGTAATCGGTGCGATTATATTTGCATTAGATACATTGCTTAGACAAGCACAGTTTTCCGTAGAGCCACAGGGAAACGATCAAAAGGACATAGAGGCAGCAGAGTTTGTTGAATCTTGCATGAATGATATGCAGAACACATGGACTGATACAGTCTCTGAAATCCTATCATTCCTTACATACGGCTGGTCGTATCATGAGATCGTATATAAGAGGAGATCAGGGCGAACAGGAAACCTTAAGACGAATAGTAAATATGATGATGGTTTAATCGGGTGGAGAAAACTTCCTATCCGATCACAGGATTCTCTATACCAATGGGAGTACGACGATGAAGATAACCTTATTGGAATGACCCAGATGCCACCGCCAAATTTTGGACTTTATACGATCCCACTGGAAAAGGCAATCCATTTCAGGACCAGATCCAGAAAAGGAAATCCAGAAGGGCGAAGTATTCTTAGAAATGCTTATCGTTCTTGGTACTTCAAGAAAGGCATTCAGGAGTTTGAAGGAATCGGGATTGAACGAGACCTCGCCGGTATACCGATGGTTACACCGCCGGAAGGTGTTGACCTGTACAATCCAGATGATCAGGAAGGATCAAGAATGTTGGCATGGGCAAATAGTTTGGTAAGAAACATCCGACAAGACAAGAGTGCTGGTATTGTGTTACCACCGGGATTCAAGTTTGAGCTTGTTTCCACTGGTGGTAGCAGACAGATTGATACAAACGAGATCATAAATCGTTATGATAGCCGCATAGCAATGACAACGCTTGCGGATTTTATTTTGCTTGGGCATGAACATACTGGATCGTTTGCACTGTCCGATGATAAGACAGAGCTATTTGCTGTAGCGATTGGATCATATCTTGATACTATCTGTGAGGCATTTAATAACCAAGCGATTCCGAGATTGATTGATCTGAATGGAGAACACTTTAAAGGAATCACAGACTATCCGAAGATGGTTCACGGAGACATAGAAAAGATTGAAATAAACAAATTAGCACAGTACATCCAGACGATGGTTGGCACTGGCGTATTGATTCCAGACGACGAATTGGAAACATATGTTCGAGAAGCCGCTAATTTGCCACCAAAGGTATCTGACGATGAAAGATTCATTGATCCTGATAGAGAAGATCAACAGACGAACGATCTTGGATCACAGGGAGATAATGTACATCCAGAGGACAATCAAGACGTTGCCGAAGATGATGGAAAGGTTCAGGAAGCCAAGAAACGTTTAGGAAGGAGCTGATTATATGTTCCTATTCCGAAAGGTTAAGAAGCGTGGATCGATGAAGCCAAATGATGTGAAAGAAGCATTAGAGAGGTTTCTTAATAGCAGCAGCCCAGAATTAACACGCTTGCTGGTCAGGTATTGGAAGGACCAGCAGACAGTTTTTACATTTAAAGAGATCAGAGAAGCTATTCAGGCTGGTGCAATCTCTAAGAAATACGTAGAAGAATGGCAACAGGATTACTCAAAACTGGTTCATGACAAGATCGCACCAGAGATGGTTAAAGCAATGAAAGCTGGTGCTAAAAATCAAAACCAGCACAAAGGAATAGACATCGGTTATAAATTTGATGCAGATCATTGGGCGGTATCTGATTGGCTGGAAAATCACACAGCTGAGCTAGTTACAAACAGTACTAGAGTGCAGAAAGATGCTATTCAGTCTATGATCGATCTAGGTATAAGAAAGCATATGGGGACAGATGAACTTGCAAGGTTTATCCGTCCTTGTATTGGGTTAACGAAGCCACAGACACAAGCGGCTATGAAATACTATGAGAATATCAAGGAAGAGCTTACTAAGAAACATCCTAGGACAAGTCCAGAGAAGATCGAGAAAATGGCGAGAGATAAGCAAATGAAGTATGCAGAGAAAAGGCTAAGAGAAAGAGCCGTCACGATCGCACAGACCGAAAGAGCGTTTGCATATGAGTATGGCAGATATCAGCATATAAAGAATCTTGTCGATCAAGGCATATTGCCACCACAGGATAAAAAATGGTCTGCAACGGACAGTGAGAATACATGCAGCACATGTAGAGAACTGAACGGCAAAGTTGTTGGAATGGACGAAGAATTCACTCCAGGTAAGCTACTTCCTCCGCTTCATCCGAGGTGTAAATGCTGTGTTATGTATGTCAATTCAAAATCTATGGCCGCAGCGTATGAAACAGAAGAAGATGAACTTCGAGAGTACACTACAGAAGAAATAGAAACTTATGCTGGTAAAATGTCAGAGATCGCAGATAAACATCTTGATCTTGAAAACTCGTGGAGTGGCAAGGTCGTAGTTGATGATGATTCTGGTGTTTATGGTATCCAGTGGAACGGAGACATTATAACCAGACATGAAACAGCACCTCACATATTGCTACATGAACAGTTACATGCTAGATCAGTTACAAAATACAGCCAAGAGATTTATGAATTGCATGAGAACATGGAAGAGGGTTCAGTGCAGTTTGCAGCACAGGAGATTAGTAAGAAAGAGAATATACAGATCCTTGAATCGCAGTATGATCATATGACAGATGCGTTACGTCACATAAATAAAGTTGCTGGTTTATTTGAAAACGACTATGATTTTGCGATGAAACTTATTTCTGTTCCTTTACCGGAAAGAGCGGACTGGTTGAATAATATGATCTATGATAAAATGATGTTATCAGGAAATATTGAAGATTATCAAAAAGTATCGCACTGGATGGAGGTTTTGGAAAATGGAAAAACATCTTGAATTGAAAGAAAGATTCGATAATTTGATGGATAAAGCTAAAAAAGAAGGCAGTATTCATTACGAAAAAGAATGGTTTGAATTATTAGACGATATGCATGAATGGTTAAAGGATAAGACGATTCCGAGAAATATTCGTAGACAGTTTGAACCATTAGGAATGTTAGAAGTAACTATGAAAATCTGTGACGGAATCCATTATGCGAAAGGAACTGGGCGATATGCAAAGAAAGAAGAATGATAAAGTATACAGCAATAGAGCAGACAGTTCAGGCGGTGCAGATCACATCCGATATTGATATGATCGCCCCTGAATGGTTTGCTAAGAAAATGAATACCGAAGAAATTATGATAGATCGTGCACAGCGTGACGGAGCAATATCCGTTATTGGATGTACGGTCTATTTTAATACTCGGAAATATAAAGGCAGCAGACTTGTTGCAAAATTAGGCGACTACGTTGTAAAAGATTCACTTGGTCGGTTAAATGTAGTTCGCAAGAATGACTTTGATCGGCTGTATAAGAAGGAGGAAGCATGAGATATTTTAATGATTATATACGATCTCCAGCACAGACACAGGACAGTATACGAAAATCCTTGAATCGAGTAGATATTACTAAGAAGGATGAAGAAAAGCAGTACGTCTTTGGTTGGGCTAAGATCGCAGTCGATGAAAACGGAAATCAGCTGGTTGATCGTCAGAACGATTTGATTGATCCTGAGGAATTAGAGCAGACAGCATATACCTATGTTGAGTTCTATAGAGAAGCAGGAGAAATGCACGAGAGAGGTGGTGCAGGCGTTTTAATCGAGAGTATTATATTCACTAAGGAAAAGATGAAAACTCTCGGTATAGAGGAAGGTACGTTGCCAGAGGGCTGGTGGGTTGGTTTCCATATCACAGACGATGAGGTGTGGGCAAAGATCAAAGATGGAACTTATACGATGTTCTCAATTGAGGGCAAAGCGAAACGTATTGAAATTGAGGACAATGATTAGGAGATGATCGCATTCTTAAGATTAAGAAATCACATAGACAGGATGAATGGATCGCGTACAATCCTGATTGCTTTGAATTGCATCATACGCACTGTAGGAATAAAAGAGTTGCGATTGCAATTAAGAAGAATGTGGAACGTAGAAGAGTTCCTATATCCAGAAATCTAAGGACCTTGGAAAGTCATTTAAGACTGACAGGGAACAAGAACTATAAAAGAAAAATTCAGAAAATCATTGAGGAAGTGAAAGCCGAAAAGGAAGGTGGTAAACAATGGACTTAAATCAAAAAGACATCCATTGCATGGCAAGGATCATTCAAAGTTCTGTATTTGCAAAAGGGCAGATATTCTATGGCTGTCAGTATTGTAAATACTGGGATGATGGCTGCGAAGAATATGTAAATTCTAAAGCAAAGAGTGGAGAATTTCACTATGATGTAATTATGAAAAAGCTCCAGCAGATCACAGGGTTAGATATGGGTCTAAATGCGAGTAATCTGCCAGAGAAATTCCAGCGTGATTTTACCAACCAATCAACTGTGGAATCGTCCTGTAAATAGGACATTGTTCAGTTTGGCAGTTGTTAGAATGTGAACATTTATAGTCTACAAGCTTTCCTTGATTAGGATTACCGCCACACTGATAAATTCTTTGATAAACAGCGTAATAATCACATTGATCGTTTACAGAACTGCAATACTTAATGTATTGAATTTGTTTAAATTCATTCATAAGAATATACCTCCTTCCTTGGATTACTTAGGCTATGCCTTGTATGTAGATTATAAGAAAGGCATGAGGAAATGACAAGGAAGTGAAATCTAAAATGAGAAACTGAAATTTATTTTAAAATTAAATGAAATCTCAAATTAAAATAGACCATTTTGTAAAAAATGCAAATTGGTCTATTTTTGTGTTTAAAATTGCACTTTGCGTTTTTGAAAACGCAATAAACGCATTAGAAAATGCAATTTTCGTGTTTAAAACTCGAATAATCGTGTTGAAATTCGAAAAAAGTGTCGTTAGAAAGGAGGAAACATGAAAACAAAAGGAAAAACAAGGCTTGAAGATCTGGAAGTAAAAAAGATTGATGCCGTTGACATCGGAGCAGATCAGAAAGCAAATATCCTGATTAAAAAGAGAGGGGGTGTAGAAGAACCGAAGGGAAACTTTTTCAAGCGATTCTTTAATGCATTTTGTGACAGCTTAGGAGTAAATTCAGAAGAGGTCAGAAAGTCCATGGAAGATGAAGCCACATCCTTTGATGATGTGATGAACGAAAAGAAAATCTATGACGTAAGAGATCAAATCTGGAATGCTTGTAACTCTCTGGAACAGTCGATCGTGTCAATTTTACTCGATAAAGAGTGTGAAGATAAACAGGCAGCGATCGCACAGAGTATTGAACAGTTCAAGGCATTTTCAGATGATGCCTCTAAGTCTTGGATCAAATTAGAACGTGCAGCAACAGACAAAGAAGATACTGTTGTTGCGGATGATTTTGAGATCGCAAAAATGCAAGAGGTAATTGAGAAATCTTGCGATCCTGAAACTATTAACAAAGAAGAAAAGGAGAATAACATGGCATTTGATATTAGCAACATGACAGAAGAGGAAAAGAAAGAAGCGTTAAAAGCATTACAGGATGATGCAAAAGCAAACAAAGAGGATGCTAAAAAAAATTCTGGATCTGGAGAAGATCAGATTCAGGAAGCAGTTAACAAGGCAATGAGTAACGCCATGGAAGATGTTACTAAGCGATTTACTTCTATGATGGATAAGATCATGGAACCAATCCAGAAGAGAGCAGAGGAAGCAGAACAGAAGTCCTTAGAAGAAGTTGCTAAGAAGTATGAACTCTTAGGAACAAAAGCAGAGGAATTAGTGCCAGTTCTGAAATCCATGAAAGCAACATCCGATGAAGCGTATAACAACTTCATTGCATCCATGGATAACAACCTTGCAGTAATTCAGAAATCAGGTCTGTTTGAGGAAATCGGTAAGTCTGGTGGAGCTCACACAGGAAATAACGATACAGAAGGTGTCGCAAAGATGAATGCAAAGGTAGCAGAAATCAAGAAATCTATGCCGAACTTAACTGATGCACAGGCACAGGATATCGTTATGCAGAATGATCCTGAATTAAGAGCAATGTTCGATAAATAAGAAAGGAGGTACATAGAAGATGGCAAACAGAACATATGAATACAATCCAACTGGTGGAAGCCCAGTGATCAATGTTACAGCTGGAGCAGAACTAAAAACAGCCGTAGCAGTTTTATTAACAAAAGATGGAGCGAAACTCCCTGAAGCCGGAAAGAAAGCAACAGGAATTGTGCTTCTTGGAGATGAAACAGCATCCAAAGGCGATGATATTACTGTTCAGATCAGAAATCAGGGCATGTGGACCGCTGGTGCAGCGTTTGATTCTGGAGATTTCCTTGCTGTTGATGAGGAGGGATTATGCCAGAAGGCAACAACAGGGCAGTACATCTTAGCTATGGCACTGACACCAGCGACAGCAAAAGGAGACATCGTAAACGTTGCGATCATCCATGCTGGATATGAAGCATAAATAAAGGAGGAATGAAATAAATGAACACAGGACATAACAACGCAGCAGCAATCGCAGTTGATATTGCGAAAGGATGGAAACCTAACTATTACTTAACAAATATGGCAATGTCATATTTTCAGGCACCGGGAATGAATGTTGCACCAAGCATCTTTCCGATCCTACCAGTGCAGGCAAGTACAGGAAATTACTATATTTTCAACAAGGAAGAGATTGCAAAAGATCAGGTAAAGAGAAAGCCTAAGTTCGGAGCAGTAGATCCGGCTGTATTCTCTCATTCAGATGATACTTACAAATGTGAGGTAGATCAGATCATCGTCGGAGTAGATAACATCACAGCTCTGGATTACCAGAGAACTGGAGCACCAGCAACGATTGATCCGAGACGTGCAAAGGTAAAACAGGTTTCAGAACAGATGAATCTGCACCTTGATATGGTCTTTGCAAACAAGTTTTTCAATGCTGACGCATGGGCAAATGTTAAGACAGGAGAAGCAACAGCTTCAACATCTAAACAGTTTGTGCATTTTGATGATGCAAACGCGGACATCGTAGGTCAGTTTGATGAGATGAAGAAAGAAATCCTTTTAAACGGACGTAGAATGCCTAACAAATTATGCTTAGGATACAGAGCGTATAAGGCAATCAAAAATCATCCGCAGTTCTTAGAAAGAGTTACAGGTTCAGGGTCAACACCGAATCCAGCACTTGTTAACGAACAGGTAATTGCAGCGGTACTTGGTCTGGAAGAAGTAAAAGTTCTGTATGCAACTTATAATGCAGCAGAAATCGGTCAGAAAGCCGATATGAAATTTGTCTTTGACGATAACAGTGCATTATTAACTTATGCACCGAAAGAAGTAGATCTTGAAGAACCATCTGCCGGATATATTTATACATGGGATATGCTAGGAAACGGTCAATGGATGGCTACATCACAGTATGATGGACCAGGAGGATCACATTCAGAGTTCATCGAAGGGCTTATGGCAACGGATATGAAGAAAACTTCCGATGACCTTGCAACTTTCTTAACAGGATGTGTATCCAAGTAGGAGGTGCTTTATATGAATTATGTTGCATTAAAACCAGTAAACTTTGGTGGAAAGCGGTATAAGATCGGAGAGACTATTCCAGAGGGTGTCGTAGATGAACGACGCTCTCTTTTTTTAAAGAAGTCTGGACACATTGCAGAAGTAGCGAGCGTAAATGGAGCGTATGCAGAGGATTTAAATGTTAACCCTAACACTTTATCAATTCCTTTATTACAATCTAAGCACGAGCTTGCAGTGAACGCACAGCAGTTATTACAGTTCTTTGCCACAATTCAGAAAACAATGGAAGAGGCAAAAATTGAGATTGCGACCATGACAGAGGAAGATGTACCGGTCTTACAGCTGTTACATGAGATTGATTCGAGAAAAGGAATCAAGGCAGCAGTTGAAACAAGACTTGCCGATTTTTCCGTAGATTCCGATATTAATCCGGAAGAAACCGAAGAACCAGAAGAACAGCCGGAAGGTGGCGAGGAGAATGACGTATAACTATTTTCCAGAAGATATCAATTCCGATGATGTTATGAAAATGCGGTTTGAATTGGCGGATACTGATGTATCCAAAGATGAAATGTCAGCTGCACTTTCCGATGAAGAGATCACAGCTGTATTAGAGCAGTATCCAGATAATTTCAAAATGGCAAAATTGAAATTGCTAGAACACATGATGTTCAAATACGGACAGGACGTAGACAACAGTGTTGGTCCTGTCTCTTTTAATTTTGGGAACCGTATGAATTTTTGGAAACAGCTTTATGATGATCTGAAAAAGGAAATTGCATCTTCAAGCGTTGGAATCAAGCCGTATGAGAATGAAAAACGAAAGTATTTCTATGTTGGCATGATGAATCATCCGGGAGGTGGACGATTTTGAAAATGGTATCCTTTGGCAGACCTTATCAGTACATGAAGTCTTTTCGTGTTTACTGGCAGGATACAGAAGTCATGGACGATGGCATGGTTGTAAAGGGAAATGAAAAAGAAGCTCCAGATGCGATCATAGACGGCATATTAGCCGAAGCAGATATGAAAACAATGGAAATCTGGAAACAAAACCAGTCCCCGATTAGCCATACGATTGTTTCTTATCATCCAGCAGTCAAGATAAGTAAGAATGACGTGTTATTGTTTGGGGATGATCCTTGTCACGATCATAAGTTTATTGTGAAAGGAACAAAAGACCCAGCTGGAACAGGGCAGTTTTCAATTTACTATGTGCTAGAAAGAAGTGATACCGATGGGCGTAGAAGCTGAATTTCAAGCGTGTGCAAAGAACCTTAATGATAGTATCAAAAGAGAAATGGCTAGAAAGGGTGCGATGGCAACAAACACTCTTAGAAATGTCGAACTTGAAGTATTGTCAAAAGGCGGTTCTGGAAAGAAATATAAACGGCTTCCAAACAGATCATCCGCACCGGGAGAGACACCAGCACCACAGTCTGGTAATTTACGTCAAGATTGGAACGATGAAACCTTGATTGAAGGGAACAGAGTTACAAGTCGCTTGAAAAGTAATGTTAAATATGCTGGATGGCTGGAGGATGGCACAAAAAAGATGGCTAAACGACCCTTTGTCAATCCAATTAAGAAGAAAGCAGAGCCGGAGGTTGTCAAAATCTTCGGTTCCGATTTTGAGGTAACGTTGTGAAACAAATAATTTTCAAGTATTTAAAGGAGCTGGGCATTGAGGGCTTAGCTTCATTTAAAAATGCACCAGCAATCTTTTTAGATCAGGCACCCGATGATTCCGATTCAAGATGGGATGGCTCACAATATGGGCGTATCATTTATGGATTGAATCTGAAAGATGATTCCGAACGTAAGGTTTCTGGAACAATGGAGATTGCAATAGCGTATCTGTTTAATAATAAAGGCTATAAAAACTTGCTTGAAGCAAAGAAAGTCTTGAAAAAGGCGTTTGAAGGAGTTTTTTTAACCGATGCAGATACAACGATTTCTCTTGTATGGAGAAAATCCGAATCGTTTCAAGAGGCGATTGAAGGGCAAGCGGACGTAGAGGTGTGCGGATCAATTTTGACGTTTGATGCATACGCATTTCCAAAACATTCGTATCATCCGTTGGATGCAGTCGGTTCTTTGGCAAAGCACATTGACGAACACTGGGATGTGACAGTAATTAATCACACGGAACTTGACGAAATCTGGAAACCAGATGATGAAGAGGTTGTCGTTTATACGAGACTGGATTCTATGCAGCCCGGAACGTTCCCATCGACATATGCTTGTACATGGTTTACAAACAATATCAAAGTTCATGTGATCTCTGGATCAGATGTGAACGCAGATCAGTTTATCATGAATTTGCTTCAAGATTTACAGGAAAGGGAGCGGTTTGTCATGGACGATGGATCGCCGTTTTTTGTAAATCAATTAGCATACAGCACAAAGCTTGATCCTTTAAGAGATGGACAGGTAAGCGTGAGAGGACAGTACGGAAAGCTTCGAGAAATGGACGAGGAATCAGAAGAAATAAAAGGAATTACAATAAATTAGGAGGTAACAATGGCAGAAAAGAAAGAAAATACAAAAGCAATGCCGGAAGTTGTTTATACTGTGGAAGAGTATGCAGAAAATCCACAGGTCTTAGGAGTATCCGAAGATATTATCCGAACAGCATTTGCGAAAGCTGGTATTAGAGAAGCAACACAGAGTACAGCAAAGAAACTTGTAGATACATTTAGAAAGAAGGAGGTGTAGAGACTTGTCTGGATTATTTTTAAAAGGCGAGAAGAAGGAAAGAGCAGGCGTTTACCGCAGGCATGAGCAGATCACAAATAATGGTGTAGCATCCGCAATGAATGGAGTTTTTTGTATTCCAGTTCATGCAGACTTTGGGCCGGTTGGAGAAGTTCAGAAGATCACATCTAAAACCGATCTGTATTCTTTATATATGGAGAGCGGAACAATTGATGCAGCAGCAGCCTTATTTAGTGCTGGAGCAAACACTGTATATTTATATCGTCTTGGAACTGGCGGAAAAGAGGGAAGCGTATCTTTACAGACAACAACTTCCACAAATGCAGTCACATTAAAAACAAAGTATCCTACAGCCTTAAAGTTTTCTGTAACCTTAAAGCAGAAGTTAGGAGATGCAACAACAAAAGAGCTTTCTGTTTATAACGGAGCAACACTGGTTGAGAAAGTAAGCTTTGTCGCTGGTACTGGTGTAAATGAAGCCGCAAACCTTGTGGAAGCAATGAAAGACAGTAAGTATTTATACGCTGAACTTGCTTCTGGGGAATCTGGAATTATGCAGACAGTTACACAGCAGGCGTTAACTGATGGAGCAGCCCCAAACGTTACAACAGAAGATTACAGCAATGCTTTTAATGCATTTGAAGCATACGCATGGAACGTTATGATTCTTGATACTGTTGAGGAAGATGTTAAGACATTAGCGAAAACGTATATGGATCGTATTCATTCAAACGGAGCGTTAGGTATCTGTGTGCTTGGAGAAACAGCTGGAAAGTCACTTGCAACCCGACTGGCAAATGCTAAGGCTTATAATGCACCATATTTCATTTACTGCGGTAGTGGTTATTATAATACTGCCGGAGAAAGAGTAGAGGGATATCTTGCAGCGGCAGTGCAGGGCGGTGTGATTGGTTGTAAAGATTCCAGTACATCAATCGTGCATACGGAGATTCCTGATGCAGAATCATGCATTGAACAGCTTACAAACGAACAGTATGTCAATGCGATTAAATCAGGATTGCTTCTGTTATCCGAAGGACAGGAAGGACAGGTCTGGTTCGATTCTGGGGTTAATACTTACACAGTGTTAAATGAGGGCGACGATGAGGGCTGGAAAAAGATTAAACGAACAGCAATTCGTTATGAGGCTTTTGATCGTATTAACCGAACATTAGAACCACTGATTGGAAAGATCAGCAATACATCTGATGGCGTTGATAACGTAATTCAGGAAGCAAAAAAAGTATTGGCTGAAATGAACAGAGAAGGAAAAATCTTAGATACTTATGAGTTCTTCGAGGATACGGATAATACACATGCAGTAGATTATGCATATTTCATTATTCGTATTGATGATGTAGACAGTATGGAAAAGATCTACTTAACTTATCAGTTCCAGTATATTTCACAGTAGGAGGTTATTATAAATGAGCGGAAAAGGTTTTGATACTAGAAAGTTAATGACTGGAAAAGATGGCAAATTATTTGTCACAGTTGATGGCACATCTGTATGGTTTGCCTCCGTAGAAGAGTTTGCCGTTGGAGTAAACTTTTCAAACGTAGACTTCCATCCGGCAGGAGATATTCAGACTTATGGTGTCCCAGACAGTGTTAAATTTACAGCATCATTTACGGAAGCTGTAGTAAGAGATGATCTTACAATCCAGCCTATGTTGGATTCAATAAAAAATGGGAAAGTTCCTACATTCAGCCTTCAAGCTGGTGTAACAGAGCCACTTGCTGGCGGAGAAAGCAAATATTTGTTAGATGAGTGTATCCCTGATGGAGATACAAACATTCTGGAGGTAAAACCGGGAGAGATCATAAAAAGACAGTGTCAGTTTATTGTAAACAGCGTACCAGATTCCATTAAAGCACTGGTATAGGAAAGGAAACAAAATGGCAGAGAAGAAAGAAACAAAAATTGAAGTAACAGAAGAAAATGAAATGGACCTTATCACGGGTCTTTTAAAAGCCGCAGAGTATAAAACAGAAGTACAGCAGCCATTGAATATTACAAGAAATGGACAGACATTGTTTAAATTTAATGTTCGACCATTATCTTTCGATGAAATTGCACAGTGTAGAAAGAAAGCTACAACTTATATGGCAAACCCAGGCGGAGCTTCACTTCCTCTCGTTGAGAAAGAAGTAAGTACAGCTGATTACATGGCATGGAAGATTTACACTGCAACAGTAGCGACTGACGGAAAGAAATTCTGGGATAATTCAGCACTGAAAGAAGGATTAAAGAAAGCTGGTCATATGGTTATGACACAGAACGAAATTATCAAAGAGGTGTTAACAGCTGGAGAGCTTGAAGCTGTCAGCGATGCTATTGATAACTTATCTGGAGGCGGTGTTAGTGTAGTTGACTACGCAAAAAACTAATTGAATCCAGTCCGTTAGCTTCTATGCTTGCAGAAAATTATTTACGGACTGGAATGTTACCATCACAAGCCCTTGATCTTTCTGAAGGAGAGAGGGCTTTTATTTTTGCAGCAATTTTAAAAGCTATGGAAGGAGGAGATGCATAAATGGCAAACAAAGAAATTGTGATCGATGTTGTATCGGAATATTCCGACCATGCATCTTCTGGCCTACAGCAAACAGGGAAGAATGCAGAGAAAGCATCACGAGAGATGGACAAGCTTGGAAAGAAGCGTGCAAAGCCAAAATTAGGACTTGAAGATAAAGCAAGTCCAGTCCTCGACAAGTTTGGTAAAAAGGGAGACGGGCTCGGTAAAAAGACCTGGACTCCAAAACTTGGATTAAAAGACACTGCAACAGCAGGGATCAAAAAAGCTATGAGTGCTGGTATGAGTTTTGGTAGAAAGACTTTTTCAGCAACCCTAAAAATCAATGACAAGGTAACAAGTCAGATCAAAAAAATCCCAAGTGTTATATCTAAGATCAAGAATTCTATATTTTCACTAAAAACTTTGGCTGGTGGAGTTATAACTGGAATTGCTACAAAGAAATTGATAGCTGATCCAGTATCATTAGCAGACGAATTTCAGACATATCAAATTGGCTTTGAAACAATGCTGAAATCTAAAAAGAAAGCTATGAAGTTTATGGATAGTGCGAAGAAATTTGCATCTGTTACTCCGTTTGACACATCGGCCGTAGTATCAAATGCTCAAAGGATGTTGGCTTATGGATTTTCTGATAAAGACATTATTCCGGATCTGACAAAGATTGGTAATGCATCCGCAGCACTTGGAGCTGGAGAAGAGGGTATCTCTCGAGTATCCAGAGCTTTAGGTCAGATGAAAACAAACGGAAGATTGAACGCAGAGGACATGAATCAGCTGACAGATGTCGGTATAAACGCATGGAAGTATCTTGCTGATGCAGAGGGTAAATCCATAGCCAAGATCAGAGAAATGTCTCAAAAGGGCGAAATCAGTGGAGACAAAGCAGTTAATACAATCCTTAATGGGCTGAAAGAATTTGATGGAATGATGGACAAAACATCTAATTCGACGGTTTCTGGATTAATGTCAAATATTAAAGATACGTTCGACATAAACATTGTTTCTAAATGGGGAAAAGGTCTCCAGAAGGGAGCAACGAAAGGTTTAGGAGAATTTGCAGACTATCTTGATAAATCCGATGCAAAACTAAAAGAAGCTGGAACATCACTTGAAAAACTTGGAGAGTATGCAAGTACATCTGTATTCAAGGGACTTGAAAAGGCTGGAGATAAGATCGACGATCTTATTAGTATGCCAAAATTCCAAAATGCTTCAATTGGTGGCAAGATTAGTATTGCATGGGATGAGTTGATCGCAAATCCTTTTTCGAACTGGTGGGATTCCAAAGGAAAACCAGCAATCGTAAAGAAGATTACTGGGATTGGAAAAGATATTGCAAAAGCTGGTGGAAACTGGTTCAAGGAATCTCTTAAGGATCTGTTACCAGGCGGAGATAAAGCTGGTATCGAAGATTATTTAGCTGGATTTCTTGGATTATCTGGAGGGCTAAAGCTGTTTAAAGGTGGAAAAAGTCTATACGATCTGATCACTGGCGGTTCTGGAGGTGGAGGAAAAACAAATCCTTTGGGAGATTCTATTGGAACAATCAATGTGTCAGCGTCAGTTGTAAATGTGAACGGAGGAATTGGAAACGGAAATTCTACAATACCGGGAACATCTGGTAGTGGAGGAAATGCTACACCGACAACAAATCCGACAGGTAATAAAGAAATCTGGTTACCAGAAAGCGTAAAGCGAAAAATGCAACAAACTGAACCGAAAACACCATCTGGACCGACAAGGACACCGGGTGGTTTGTTTGGTTTAGGCGGTTCTGGTGTCACGCTGAAAAATGGAGAAACCGTAGCTGCCACTGGATGGAAAGCATGGCTTGGAAATCTAGGCGTAAAACTTGGATCAGGTGCAGCGACCGCTGGTGGAGCAGCAGCCGTTGGAGGTGCATCTTTATTAGGCGGAGCTTTAGGGATTGCTGGAATAGGAAGTGCAGCCGGTAATATTTACAATGCAGTAACTTCCAAAGATTCAGCTACGAAGAAGAAGGAAGCCTATAGAGGTGGTACGAAACTCGGTATGGTTGGAGGTGGAGCTGCAACAGGAGCAGCCATTGGAGCAGCCTTTGGCGGTGTTGGGGCAGTTCCGGGAGCGTTGATTGGAGCTGGTGTCGGTGGACTGGGGGCAATCTTTAAAGGAAATAAGTTTGGCGATTCCCTTAGAAGGTTTGTATCCAGCCGAAAGAATGCACTGAAAAACAGTAATTCTATGACGGCAAAGAGTCAGAAATATTGGAAATACAGTAAAGACAGTATTAGAAGTGTTAATCCAAAAGGAGCAAAATACAAAGAGCTGGCAAGTTCCGTACAGAAAGCTTACGAGGAGAATAAGAAAAACACAAAACAAACGAATGTTGGATCAAAGACGACAAAGATTTTTTCAGGTGCTACGAATGCAGCTGGTGGAAAAGTCAGTGGCTTAGGTGGAATGTCCGCAACAGCTGGAGGAATGCTGGGAACGATGGGTTCTATGTCGCTTGCAGCTGGTGGCAACTTACAAAGTGCTGGAAGTTCCGCATTATCACTTGCAGGTGCTTTAGCATCCGCAGCCTCAACGATTGCATCCGCAGCAAGTACAACCGCTGCACAAGCAAGTGCGATCAAAAGTATTACTAGTGGAAGTTATCTAAGTAATAGCGGTTCTTCAAAATCTGGTAAAAAGAAAACAAGCAAAAAGACATCATCCGCACCGAAATTACAGACAGCCTTACCGAAAAATGGGAAGTTCTTTCATAATGCGAAAGGTAGCTTGGTAAGAGGACATATCGTTTCAGAGCTTGGAGAAGATGGAAACGAAATGGTTATTCCACTTTCTAAACATCGAAGCCGAGCATTATCCTTGTGGAATCAGGCAGGGCAGATTTTAGGCGTTACAAAACATGCCAAGGGTGGAATTGTTGGCGGTTCAGCTAAGACAGGAGCAACGGCATCATCTGGAAGCAGTCAGACAGTCATTAATGTTGGCGGAATTACGATCAGCGTAAATGGTAGTGGAAGCATCGTAGATGATATTAAGAACGCCAAAGGAGAGATTGCTGATACAATCATGCAGGCGATTGCAGATGCCGTAGGATCAACAGCAAGTAACAGGACAGCGGAGGTTATGTGATGGACATATATATTACTGGTAAAAATGCAAAGGGAGCGAATCAAAAGATTCAGCTTCCAGTGATTCCAGAAGAGATTGAAACATCACTTGATGGAAAATTTGCAGAGTATGATATTTATAGATTCGGGCAGATCAACGTTCCGAATGGTAAAAACTTGTCAGAGCTTGGTTGGGATAGTTTCTTGCCCGGAGAATCAAGAAAAGGCATGAAATTTGTTCATAAGTGGACTGATCCAGCGGTATTGGATGCGTTGCTGAATTACTGGACAGTGCATGGAACAGTTGTAAATGTCTGTATTACAGGAACAAAGATCAATAAAGACATGATGATCTCACAGTACGTTTCCACGATTAAAAGTCTGAAAGATTATTATTATACAATCCGATTTATTGATTATGAGAAAATCAGTGTATCATCAAGTAAACGAAAGCGAAAGACAACCAAAGTAAAAAAGAAAAAGGTTAAGGTAAAAAAAGGTCAGACGTTGCGTAAGCTTGCAAAGAAATATCTCGGATCGAGTAAAAAGTACAAGTTAATTTATAATGCCAATAAAAAACTCATTGATGCAAGGAACAAGAAGGAACGTAAGAAACATCCGAAAAAGAAGATCAGCAAATACACGATCTATAAAGGACAGGTGCTTGTGATCCCTGTTCCAAGCAGTAAATCCGTTTCAAATTCTAAAGTCACTGAACTTAAGAAAGCAATGAACAAAGACGGATATTCCAAATTGAAAGTTGACAAAAAGCTGACTTCCGCTATGAAATCTGCCATGAAGAAGATTAAGATTCGAAGAGGCAGACGAGGGAAAGTTGTTAAATTTGTGCAGAAGATTGTCAGAACTAAACAAGATGGAATTTACGGATCAAAGACAGCAGCAGCAGTGAAAAGATATCAGCGAAAGCATAAATTAACTGTTGACGGCGTTGTAGGTTATAAGACTTTGTTAAAGATGATAGGAGGATAAATCATGGCAAGTTTGGCAAATCCGCAGTATAAAGCCGTGGTAAAGACATCATCCGGCAAGAAATATGATCTTTTTAAATCACGAGTTATTTTAGATTTAACGATCTCCGATGATCCTGATTCGTTAGCGAAAGAAGTCAGTTTAACAGTAATGAATGCCGTTCAAAATGGGGCTACACTATCAACCTTGATACAGCCGTCAGACCGATTATATATTTCTGCCGATGTTGGGAATGGGTACTTTGAAGTATTTCGAGGTGTGATCTGGGAAAATGACAGAGTTACAGACACCGAGAAGGAAGTAACGTTTACAGCGTATGATTATCTCATTTATATGATGAAATCACAGGACTATTTTTATTATAAGTCTGGACTTAGCACAAAAGAGATTGTAAAGAAAATCTGTACCGCTTGGAAACTGAAATTAAGCTATAGTTATGGCTCGATCAAAAACAAAAGAATCAAGCCAGTTCAGAAGAATATCGGAGATATGATTATATACGTGCTTAACAAAGCAAAGAAAAGTATTTCCAGCCGTTATATTTTCACGATTGAAGGAACGACTGTGATTATAAAGTATGCAAACAAAAATTCGACGATTTATAAATTGAAAGAAGGAAAGAACGTTATATCTATTGAACTGAAAATAACGATGGATGATATCGTTACCAAAATAAAAATTTATGGAGAGTCAAAGAAAAACTCGATTCCAAGACTTTCAACATTATCTAAGAATACATCGAAGTTTGGTACGATCCAAGATATTATGGACAAGGACAAAAAAGAAAAGCTGTCTAAGGTCAAGAAACAGGCACAAAACAAGCTTAAAAGAAGTGCAAAAGTCAAACGAGAATACACAGTGACAGCGATCAGTAATCCTAAGATCAAACGAGGCGATACAGTCTATGTTGATTGTGGTACCGCTGGAATCAAGGGAAACAAGACAGTGAAAAGTATATCTCATGACTGTGTCGCTGGAACAATGGACGTTGTTTTTTATTAAAGGAGATTGCTAGTTATGAAGCAAGATGGAAGAAAAAACTTTATTCGGATGATCGAACAGATTTCAAAGGGAAATAACAGCGAAGCAGTAAATATTATTGCAGAACTTGGAACGATGAAAGCTGGTGGCGTTCTTCCAGATTCTTACCCAGAAGGATCAGAACCAGACGATGATTATTTAGTATTATCAGGAATAGAGACAGCAGAAGGAGACAGGGTTTTATTGATCTGGACAGATGCAGAAGAACTTATTGTAGTTGGAAAGGTAGAAGGAGGTGGAGACGATGCCGGATAATCTTTTTCCCGAGGAATACGACAATGACGAGGAATATTTAGACGATGAAGAGAACGAAGGAACTGACGAAGAAAATACAGAAGAGGACGAAGATGCCGGTTATAAGCCGAGCATCTTTTTTGATTTTGACACAGGCGACTTTGTTACGCTTCATGATGGAAAATTAAAAGAGGCATCCGGGTTCGAAGCGTGGGTGCAATGGTGTTACAAAACGATCATGACACAAAGATATGCTCATGAGGGATATTCCACCGACATTGGGATTGACTATGAAAGTGCCTTGCAAGCAGATAGCCGTGAAGAGGCAGAAAGCATTTTACAAAGAGAGATTGAAGAGGCGTTAATGGCTGATCCGTCCGAAAGAACTTTGTACGTTGGGAATATTACGTTTCAATGGGAAGCAGATCATTGTCTTGTAACAGTACAAGTACAGGGAATCGACGGAGATACAGAGATAACAACAAGTTTTAAAAGTGAGGTGGGCTAAAAATGGCATTGGAAGCAGAAGAAATGGAACTTCCCGATTTTTTGGAAAATTCGAGTGAAGATGAAATCCATGAGAAAATGCTGGGAAATTTGCCAGACGATATTGATAAATCAGAGGGCGGATTTCCGTGGGATTTTACACGACCAACAGCAATAGAAATATCAGAACTTAAAGAGTACGTTCTTGTAGAAGTTTTAAAGTGCCTTTTTCCAGCTACCTGTGAAGAATCGTATTTGTTAGATTATCACGCAGACGAGCGAGGAGGCATGGTGCGAAGAGAATCAGTAAACGCTTCGGGATATGTGACAATTACAGCAAAAGCTGGACTTGTAATACCCCTTGGCTATGGATTTTCAACGGAGGCTGACGATGAAGGAAATACCATAGAGTTCGTAACGATTGAAGAAGCTACAGTTGATACTCTGGGAAATGCAAAAATACCAATTGAAGCAGTGGAAGGAGGAGCAGATAGCAATGTTGGAGCAAACACAATCGTATTGCACACAGGGGACGAGAATGGAGAACTTCTCGACGAGATTATATCTGTAACAAATGAAGAACCGATCACTGGTGGTTTGGATGAAGAGGACGATGACACTTTGAGAGAGCGAATCGTTGAATACGATCAAAGTCAGGACGTTTCGTTTATAGGAAATGTTGCCGATTACAAACGATGGGCATTATCGGTTGCTGGTGTAGGTGCTGCAACTGTTATATCGGCAAAAGATACATCGGGTACAGTTAAGATCATTTTGCTAGATCAGAATGGACAGCCGGCATCAAAGCAGATTCAAGATGCCGTTTATGATTATATTATGAGTCCAGACGATGGAGAAGCACGTTTAGCACCGACAAATGCCGTTTTAGAAATAACAACCCCTGATACAGTCACAATTAATGTCGCAGCGGTTGTGTATCTGAAAGAAGGAACGATTCGAGAGGTGCAAGACAGCTTTAAGACAGAATTGCAGGCATATTTATTGAACGTATCTTCGGATGCAACCGATAATGTTGTCAGAATATCAGCGATCAACTCATTACTTAGTTCTATATCCGATATTTATGACTATGAAAATGTACAGATAAATGACGCAGCCAAAAACGTTGAATTTACGTCTGGACAAATGCCTGTGCTTGGAACTATAGCATTAACGGAGGGCTGATTTATGTGGTATAAAACAGAACTTATGGAGCAAATCTTAACCAGTGAGAGTGCAAAGCGAATGATTGATTATGTATCTCCTATTTACGGAAAATCAAGAATCGGTCTTTGGTTGTTTCAGATCATCGGTCTGGAATTAGACGATGTGAAAGAGATATGTGACGACATTTACGATCAAATCTTTGTAAGTCGTGCCACATGGTCGTTGCCGTACTGGGAAAAAGCGTATGAAATAACGCCTCTTCCAGATCAGACAATAGAACAAAGAAGGCAGCAGATTCAGCAAAGGAGAGTAAAAAAGGCTTTAAATCCAGCACGTTTTGAAAAGATTTTATCATCTTTGAGCGGTGTTGAAGCAAAGATCGTTGAAAACACTGGTAAGAATACATTTCAAGTGATTTTTTACGGAACAGTCAATAACTATGATGAAGTATTAAGAAGAATTGAGCAATTAAAACCAGCACATCTTATATGTGATGTTCGTATCTCGGAAGTGAGTGAATCAGAAACGAATATTAATTATGTGATCGTGTCAAGTGTATGCGAGCATTCTTCAACGATTATTAGTGAGGTATAAGTATGTGGGATAATACGATAATTACAGACAAAGGAATTGAGCTTTTAAAAAATGCTCTAAATGGTGGGACGATTAACGTAACCGCCATAAAAGCTGGAGCTGGAAAAGTCGATGTAAGTGCATTAAAAAGTCAGACAGCCGTTTCAGAGATAAAGCAAAGTGGAACAATCCAAGGCGTAACAACCGCTTCGGATGGAACAATTAAGATCGGAGTGTTGTTTTCCAATACTGGCTTAACAGCTGGTTATCTTATGACACAGCTGGGTATTTATGCAAAAGATGCAAGCGGAACAGAGGTATTATTTGCAATTTCGCAAAATTCAACAGGTAAGGAAGTTCCGTCAGAAACATCTATGCCGGCATGGTCGCTGGTACATGATTTTTACATCAAGTTAAGTAATGATGTAAGTATTACAACGACAATTGATCCAGAGGGATACGTCACATTTGGAACATTACAGGAAGAGTTAGAAAAGCAGCAACCTATAGATACTGGATGGCTCAAAGTTACTAATTTTTTTAATGGTTGTACTCATTATGGACCGAGCAGCAACGTTCAAGTACGTCAGTGTGGAAAATTTGTATATATTGTAGGAGCTGTAGGCAATAAAAAAGAATTAGCTACAAAGCAAACAAGTGATGAGATTCCAGACGTTGCAATGTTTAAACTTCCAGATGGGATAGGACTTCCTAGAACAAACGTACGTTTTGCACAACAAGGAAGTGGAAGTAATAGGTTTTCAGTGGTTGTTGATGCTAGTACTAGAATTGTTTCAATAGGGCGATATGGTACAACATCTTGTATTAATGTTCCGGCTGATTCTTGGCTGAATGTATGCTTAACTTATATAGTAGCGGATTAAGGACAAAGCCTATGATGAAGATAAGAGCCCCATGTAATTAAAAGAGAAAAAACAAAATTATAAAACATACACAAAGCCTATATTGAAGGGAGAAAAGAAATATGGCAGTAAAAACAGTACAAACCGTCATTAACGGACAGACATATACACTTACACTTAACAGCTCAACAGGAAAATACGAGGCTACAGTAACAGCTCCGTCAGAATCCAGTTATAACCAGAGTGGACATTACTATCCAGTAAAAGTAACAGCAACGGATGAGGCTGGAAACTCAACATCTAAGGATGCGAGTGATTCTACCTTAGGATCATCCCTTAGATTAACAGTTAAAGAGAAAGTAGCTCCAGTTATTGCAATTGTAAGCCCAACAGCTGGTTCATTCTCTACAAACAGCAAACCTACGATCACATGGAAAGTTACCGATGCGGATTCTGGAGTTAACCCAGCAACAATCGGTATTACACTTGACAGTGGTACTAAGGTAACAGGCGATGCGATCACTAAGACAGCGATCACAGGCGGATACCAGTGTACATATACACCGGCTACAGCGTTATCCGATGGAAGTCATACAATCAAACTTGATGCATCCGATTATGATGGAAACGCAGCCGCTACAAACTCAACTACATTCAAGGTAGATACAGTACCACCAACACTGACTCTTTCAAGCCCAGCAGACAAGCTTATTACAAACAAATCTGCTTGTACAGTCAAAGGTACTACAAACGATGTTACTTCCAGTCCTGTTAAAGTTACAATCAAACTTAACAGTGGAACAGCAGAGTCCGTTACAGTCGGAAGAGATGGTTCATTCAGTAAAGACCTTACTCTTGCAAATGGAACAAACACGATCACAGTTGTTGCTACCGACAGTGCTGGTAAGTCTACAACAGTTACAAGAACAGTTACACTGGATACAGCAGCACCAGTTATCAAGTCTGTAACATTAACTCCAAACCCTGTTGATTGCGGTAAAACATTTGTAATTAGCGTTGAAGTAACAGATTAAGGAGCAATCTATGGTTGTTCGGTTAGAGGGAGAGATTAACGGAGAATCCGTTGTTTTATACAGAAATAAGGATTCTCCGGGTTCTCCGGAGATATGGGATGCAGTTATTCCAGCGACATTAAACGGCAAGTATGTGATAGGACTTACCGCCTATGATGAAGCTGGTAATATTGGATATTATGCGACTTATATTATCACTGTGGATTTAGCCTCTATGCGAGTGACATTAGAGCCGTTAGATATCTATGCAACTTTAAATAATTAGAAGAAAATATAGGAGGCTGGTATGCAAAGTAAGAAAAAAGTAATGCTTAATGCTGGGGAAACAAGGTGTATAAGAATTTCAATTCATTCTATCAAAGATCAAAATTTCGTGATTGAAGAAGCTTCATATTCTTTATTACGTTTGAAAGATAAGGTAGAAGAAAGCAACGGAAATTGTAAGATTTACGAGCATGAGATCGAAGCCATAGTCTCCCCAAAACAACGAGGCACATACACACTTGATATTAAATATGTGATATTGGACGAAGTTCTGATAGAGCCGATAGAACTGAAGGTGGTGTAGTTGTAATGGCGGAAATTATTGAAATTAAGTCTGTAAGTATGTCTCCGAATCCAGTAGAAGTTGGAGGAAAAGTTAAAATCAGCGTAGGGCTTGAAGTGAATGAAAGCGATGCTAGTTGCTTCTATTGCATATTTTCTTCTGAATTAGAAACAAGTCAAGCAACAATGACAGCAATGATAAGTTGAGGAAGGAGACATAGTTGAATGACGAATACTTAAGAAGGCATGAGCATGAAGAGTTTGCCAAAGGAGTAGATCGTGAGCAAGTACGACAAAACAAAAGAATTGCAGATCTCGAAGTAACAGTAAGACAGATTAACAACCTCACGCTGTCCGTGCAAAAGCTTGCGATCAACATGGAACATATGCTCGTTAATCAGACAGAGCAGAGCAAACGGCTTGAAGAGTTGGAAAACCGAGACGGAGAAAAATGGAGAAGCATCTCTATGCATGTCCTGACTGCATTAATCGGTGCAGTGCTCGGATTTGCACTCAAACAAGTTGGGATATAAGAAGGAGAGATAAGATGAAAGAATTATTTGAACAGAATAAGGTGTTTTTTTTGGCAGTGATCACAGTATTGATCATTGCTTTTTTAGTTAAGAAACTGATCGACTATATCACAAAGAAAGGCCTTGAAGGAATCAGACTGGATGTTTACAAGCTGTTTGTGGAAGCAGAGAAAACTTTCAAAGCATCTAAGCAAGGACAGCAGAAATTTGATTATGTAATTCATATGGCCAGAGGGCTGTTACCAAAGCCGATCCAGCTATTTGTAAGCGAGAGCATGTTAAAAGAGATCGTTCAGTTATGGTTTGATGGTGTCAAAGACCTTTTGGATGACGGTAAATTAAATAATTCAGTATACGATTTAGAAGATGTTGAGGAAGTCAGCAGAGAAGATAAGATCAATCATACGACAGAGTTAGATGACGGAACATGGACAAATTATGCAGAGACTCCGTTACCTGAAACTGACTTAGAAGATCCAGAGGAACAGGAACAGACAGAAGATAATCAGGCAGCAGCAGATCAGGAGGTGTAGACATATGAAAATTGCATTAACAGTAGGACACAGCTTACTTAAGAATGGATCATACACATCTGCAAGTGGCGAAGATTGTGGTGGAGTTAACGAGTATAAGTACAACAAAAAGCTGATGAAAAAGGTAAAAAAATATCTGGAGAGTGACGGACACAGTGTTGATCTGTATATCTGCCCAGAGAAGGTGTTTACCGCTGCATCACAGGAAAAATCATGGAAGCTGACACGTTTAAATGCAAAGAACTATGATCTCGTCGTAGAAGGTCATTTGAATTGCTATAACGGAAAGGCTCATGGAACAGAAGTATTATATGTTTCCGAAAATGGTAAGAAATACGCAAAGAGAGTACAGAAGAAACTGGTATCCGCTGGATTTACAGATCGCGATATCCAGAAAAGAACGAACCTGTATATGCTGAATAGTACAAAGGCAACAACGATCATGACAGAGAGCTTTTTCTGCGATTCCAAGTCTGATTATAAGATCGGTAAAGACGTAAATAAGATTGCGAAGCTGATCGCAGAAGGAATCTGTAATAAAAAGCTTGGAACAGCTACCAAGGCTAAGGAAGCTGTAAAAACAGCAGTGAAGAAAGTTACCAAAGCGACAACATACGCTAAGGTTGTCACAAAATCTGATCCACTGATGATCCGACAGAGTGCAAACGGAGCATCTAAGATCATTGGTAAGATTCCGAAGAAATCTAAAGTTGAAGTATTGAAAAAAGGCAGCACGTGGACGAAAGTTAAGCACAAGAGTGTAACAGGGTATTCCGCTACAAGATACCTTAAATTTTAATATTAACCAGGGGAGAAAATCCCCGGTCTTTTTTTATTATAAAAGGGGGTATTATTCTGTAATAAAAGAGGGCGCTTTTCTGCATAAAAAGGGGGTATTTTCTTGCAAAAAATCAAAAAACAGAAAATACCCCCTTTTAGCAGTTTGTATGAATAGAAAAGCCACGTGTTTATGCTATTTTCAAGACTTTGATTTGAGAAAATTGAACTGAAATAAGGAAGACATAGGTTGAGAACAGTACTGAAATTTAAAAAGCCAAATTTTTAAAAATTAATAGGATCCAATAATTTCAATTCCACATTTCAATCTTTTTTCTGGAGGTTTCCCTTTTACTCCATATCCACCAAGAGCGAGATCAATTGCATTTTCAGCACAATAATGGGACTTATAAATGTTATGATCATCCGGAAGATCAATGATCCATCCAGCAATTCCATCCTTATTATAAGCAGTTATATAATGCTTTCTGTATTTTATAGTTTTTTTAGGCGTGACACAGGCACTATCTTTCCATCTTATACGCATAATGTATTCCTCCTGAGTTTTGTTGACAAATAAGTTTTTTTGAATTAAAATTTCAAAAGATACCAATTTACGATGACAGTGTAATAAATCTAGTTCATAAAGTAAGCAGTTTGATGCAAAGTAATAAGTGAAGTCTGTATCTATCATGGTGGCGATGTAAATGTTGCCCATACAGAGATCGATCTTAAGAATCCAAAAACAAACCGCAAAAATGCTGGTTTCACAGATGAAGAACGAGAGAAGATGAGTTCACTGCTTGACAATGGATTTATCGATACCTTTCGTTATTTATATCCAGACCAGACAGGAATCTATTCCTGGTGGTCTTACCGTTTCAATGCGAGAAAGAATAACGCAGGGTGGCGTATCGACTATTTCATTGTATCAGAGTGCTTAAAAGAGCGAATCAGTGATGCAAAGATCTTAACAGATGTGATGGGATCAGATCACTGTCCGATTGAATTGGATTTCAAATGATTAAGTAAGGAATCTATATGTTGTGTCGGACTCGATAAAATTACCGACCGTGGATTGAAACAAATAATAAGAACAGAAAGAGGTAAGTCAGATGGTAGAATTAACAAACAAAGAATTCTTTCAGGATTTAGATCAGACAATTGCAACAGAATTATTTGAACAGACAACTTATCCATGGGAGATTCTTCCCTTGATCAAAGATTTTGTGCTGAAAGTTGGACCAACATTATCGGCAGATGAATATGATCAGGTGGAAGAAGACGTATGGATCGCCAAAAGTGCAACAATTGCTAAGACAGCAACGATCAATGGGCCAGCGATCATCGGACCAGATACAGAAGTGCGCCCAGGAGCATTTATCAGAGGAAATGCATTGATCGGTGCAGGCTGTGTGGTAGGAAATTCTACAGAGATCAAGAATGATATTTTGTTTAATAATGTTCAGGTACCTCATTATAATTATGTTGGGGATTCTATTTTAGGATATAAATCTCATATGGGAGCAGGATCTATCACATCGAATGTAAAATCCGACAAGACAAATGTTGTGATCAAAAATGGAGAGGAAAAGATTGAAACAGGAAGAAAAAAGATTGGAGCAATCTTAAGTTCCCGCGTTGAAGTGGGATGTGGAACAATCCTGAATCCTGGGTCTATTGTTGGGCATGATACAAATATTTATCCATTGTCTATGGTACGTGGATGTATCGCACCAAACAGCATCTATAAAAAAGCAGGAGAAATTGCCGAAAAACGATAAGGCCTGTAATGGAGGAAACCATATGAAAGGTGCTAAATATATACTGACAGCAGCAGTTATCGTAATGAGCAGTGTGATGATGACAGGATGTTTTAAGCCGTCAAAAGATTCGGTTGTGGAATCCAAATATTATCAGAGCCTTAAGGATGAGAGAGATAAACTGTCTGTTCAGTTAAAAGAAGAAAAGAAAAAAACAAGTTCACTGAATAAGAAGATCAAAGCCATTCATGCAACTTCCGGAGACCAAAAGATTGCGGAGTATAAAAGCAAAGTGAAAGACAGCAGGATCATTAAAGTTGATTTTGCAACGAATACGATCAAGAATCAGAGCTTTGCGGTAACGAATATTCCTGTCTGCAAATATGTAAAAAAGATTGTGACAGGATGCAATCGAATGATCGGAATTACACCAACCGATGTAGAGAAGCAGTATAAACAAAGTTATTCTTATGCATTGATCGATGAAGATAACACAACATTCGAGTTCAAAGTATATGGCGACAGCTATATTGTGTTTGATGAGATTCCAGAGAATGTCTATGCATATAATGGTGCTTCAACCGTTGGAGATGCGCTGATCGATGCCGAAGAGCAGAAGAATTACAGCAATGTCGCAGCAAGAATTGCTGATGCACAGATCATTGTAACAGATAAAAAAATGAAATTTAATGATACAGCGATCAAAGTTTCTAAGATTGTTAGGAAAGCAAAAAAGTTATCTGGAAAAGATGCTGCGCAGGATACAACTTCATGGGATGAGTATCGTTTTTATACAAGTGGTACGTTAACAAAAGTACTTCTTGGAGATAAAACAGTGATTGGCATTGAAGATAAAGATGGAAAGCAGACTTTCTATCAGATCAGTGACAAACAAAAGAAAAATCTGCAAAAATACATGAAATAATAAGCAATAGGAGACGTTTTGGCATATAGAAGATATATGTTGAAACGTCTTTTTTTCGTGCTCTTTTTCGTAAAAATTCATGTAATAAAAAAATCTTTGAATTAGGTATTATATTTTTTTATAACAATATTTATTGACATGTATACAAAAATCCTCTATAATCCAATTCATATAAAACATACAGAAATAGTATGGAATCAAAACAAAGGAGAAAAAAACGATGAGAATACGACAACAAAGAACCAGACAAATAAATATTAGTAAGAAAATGATGCTGATCTGTCTCTGTATGATTCTCATGGTTTCCATATCAGGATGCGGAGGTAAGAAAAAAGAAAATCTTACGATCACAAATGTATCCTATGATCCAACAAGAGAGTTTTATGAAAAATATAATAAAGATTTTATTAAATATTATAAAAACAAATATGGTAAGAAAGTAGAAGTGATCCAGTCCCATGGTGGTTCTGGAAGTCAAGCAAGATCAGTCGTAGAAGGAAGCAATGGTGATGTTGTGACACTGGCCCTAGAACATGACATTTCACTGATCGAGCAGACAGGATTAATCAACAAAGGATGGCAGAAGAGATTTTCAAATGATTCTGCACCATATACATCAACAATTGTCTTTTTAGTAAGAAAAGGAAATAAGAAAAATATTAAAGACTGGAATGACCTAGTCAAAAAAGGAGTTGAACTTATCACACCAGATCCAAAGAGCAGTGGAGGAGCCTGCTGGAATTTCTTAGCAGCTTATGGATACGCACTTGATACCTATCGCGACCAGAAAAAAGAAGAACAATTTCTGACAAAATTATATCAGAATGTATCGGTCATGGATTCGGGAGCCAGAGGTTCTACAACAACATTTGTGGAGAATAAAAAAGGAGATGTTCTGATCGCATGGGAAAATGAAGCCTTACAAACAGTGAAAAACTATCCAGGAAAGTATGAGATCATTACACCAAGTATCAGTATCTTAGCACAGCCAAGTGTCAGTCTTGTCGATGACAATGTGAACGTCAACGGCACAAAGAAGATCGCCACAGAGTATTTAAAATATCTCTACAGTGATAAGGCACAGAAACTTGCAGCCGAAGAAGGATACCGTCCATCCAATCAGACAATCTTAAAACAATATAAAGATAAATTTAATCTGAATATGAAATTATATAAGATCAGTGATTTTGGAGGATGGGATCAGGCTTATAAGAAATATTTTGAAGATGGAGCGTTGTTTGACAAGATTTACACGAACAATTAAGAAGGCAGGAATGAAGATGAGCAATACAAATAACGAGAACAATATATTAAAAAAAGCGAAAAAAGCAAGAGTCATTCCGGGATTTGGATTAACGATGGGAGTTACCGTAACGATGTTATCACTGATCGTTCTGATCCCATTAGCATCGGTATTTGCTTATGCATTAAAATTATCACCGAATGAATTCTTTACACTCATATCAAAAGAAACCGTAAGAAATGCATTTATCACAAGTATCGGAAGCTCTTTTATTGCAGCATTGATCAATGTGGTATTTGGACTGATCATCGCATGGGTGCTTGTAAAATACGAGTTTCCAGGGAAGCGGTTAATGGATGGAATGATTGAACTTCCGTTTGCATTACCAACCGCAGTTGCAGGCATCACATTATCCAAAATGTATGCCGAAGATGGAATGATCGGACGATACTTGGCACACTTTGGGATTAAGATTTCCTATACAAGGATCGGACTTTTGATCGCACTTGTATTTATCGGGATTCCATTTATCGTAAGAGCAGTTCAGCCAGTACTTGAGAAAATGGATGACCAGTACGAAGAAGCAGCTTATATGTTAGGTGCAACACCGACAAGAACCTTTTTCAAGGTTATTTTACCAGAATTAAGGCCTGCATTATTGACAGGATTTGGACTGGCATTTGCAAGAGGAATTGGAGAATACGGAAGTGTGATCTATATCTCAGGAAACAGTGCCAAAGAACATACACAGATGATCTCTTATGTGATCATGCAGAAATTAAACTATATCGATTATAAAAGTGCAACTGCAATTGCTCTTATCATGTTGATCATTTCCTTTGTGATGTTATTTGTGATCAATATTATACAGGTAAGACAGGCAAGAAGAGTGAACGCACAGTAAGGAGGAAGATCATGAATGAACAGCAGAAGTTTGAAAAAAGAAAACAACGAACAAAGATCATCCTGATTACGGTCAGTGTTTTATTTATGATCGTCATGTTAGTTTTACCATTATTTTCTGTTATTACAAATTCGCTAAATGAAGGATTTAAATTTTATGTCGATGCGATTTCAACAGATTATGTAAAAAGTGCTCTATTTGTAACGATTTTAGCAACATTAATTGCAGTTATAGTCAATACATTTTTTGGAATCATGGCAGCATTTTTATTAACAAAATTCAGTTTCAAAGGAAAACAGGTGTTAGCAACGTTGATCGATATTCCGTTTTCCATTTCACCAGTCATCGTAGGACTTGCATTCTTAATGACATTTGGAAGACTCGGATGGACATATCCAGCGATCCGTGCGATCAATTCTTTCTTTGGAACAAACATCCGAATTGCATTTGCGATTCCAGGAGTTATCTTAGCAACGATTTTTGTTACTTTTCCATTTGTGTCAAGAGAGATCATACCGATCTTAAATTCACAGGGAAAAGATGAAGAAGAGGCAGCAGCACTAATGGGAGCCAGTGGATTTACAATCTTTCGAAAAATTACACTTCCTCAGATGAAATGGGGACTGATCTATGGAATCATCTTATGTAGTGCCAGAGCATTAGGAGAATTTGGTGCAGTCAATGCACTTTCCAAAACACGAGGTGAGACATTTACCTTACCATTGGAAATCGATGCTTTATACATGTCAGGAACATCGTCATCGATCACAGCAGCATTTGCAGTATCATCTGTCTTAGTATTAATCGCAGTCATTGTACTGATCTTAAGAAATATCGCATGGTACCGCTCACAGGATAAACAACAGGGAAAGGACGGAAGATAAAATGTATGTAGAAATGAGAAATATCTATAAACAATACGGAAACTTCCGGGCGTCAGACAATGTAAGTTTTGGGATTGAAAAAGGAAAACTTGCAGCATTGCTTGGACCAAGTGGAAGTGGAAAGACAACATTGCTTCGAATGATCGCAGGACTTGAAAATCCAAATGCAGGAGATATCTTTATTGATGGAAAGCGTGTGAACGATATTCCGGCAGCCAAACGAGGCATTGGATTTGTCTTCCAAAGTTATGCATTATTCCGTTATATGACAGTCTTTGATAACATCGCTTTTGGATTAGAAATTGCAAAAATGCCAAAGAAACAGATCAAAGAGAGAGTGTTTGAACTATTAGAACTTACGGGATTATCCGGACTTGAAAATCGTTATCCAAACCAGTTATCTGGTGGACAGCGACAAAGAGTTGCATTTGCAAGAGCATTGGCACCAAATCCACAGGTATTATTGCTTGATGAACCATTTGCAGCGATTGATGCGAAAGTAAGATCTGAACTTCGTCTCTGGTTAAAAGAAATGGTATCAAAACTTGGGATTACAAGCATTTTCGTGACCCATGATCAGGATGAAGCGGTAGAAGTAGCCGATGAGATCTTAATTACAAATCATGGAAAGATCGAACAGATGGGAAGTCCGTTAGAGATTTATAAATCACCAAAAACACCATTTGTAGCCCAGTTTGTTGGAAGATCATCCATTGTAGAAAATTATGAATCCCTAAAAGGATTCGAAAAAATAGAAAATGCTCAAAAAGCGATCGTCAGACCGGAATTCCTTGAATTAGCGAAAAAAGGTGAGTTAAAACGATACATGAGTGCGGCAGAAAAAGGAATCGTCGAAGATGTAATCTTTAGTGGAAGCCGATTGGATGTGATCGTTAATATTAACGGAATCAAAGTCACAGCAGAACGCTCTCTGGAAAAAGACAGAGTAG
>UMHV01015526.1_pt1 | contig 69079 bp, 101 predicted proteins | sample 1965621 | NCBI WGS metagenome assembly UMHV01 (sample SAMEA4836108, study PRJEB28245) | human gut metagenome | biome: gut microbiome; material: fecal sample | place: Denmark | collected 2008 | reverse complement strand
CGCCAAGATCGATGGCGGTCGTGACCGAGGTGCGCCAATCGTCCAGGCTCTCCCCCGGTGCACCGTAAATCAGATCCACGCTGGAGCGCAGGCCGGCCTTATTGGCGGCATTAACGCCTGCGGCCACGTTGGCCGGCGTATGCGTGCGGTCGAGGGTTTTGAGCACGTGCGGCACGGCAGATTGCATGCCGAAGGAAACACGGGTGAAGCCGCCGGCAGCGAGCTCATTGATGTAATACTCGTTGACCGTGTCCGGATTGGCTTCGGTAGTGATTTCCGCGTCGGGCGCGATGCCCCAGATCTTGCGGACGGCATCGAGCATGGCGACCAGATCGCGGGCGGCGAGAATTGTGGGGGTGCCGCCGCCGAAGAACACGGTGGAAACCGGCGGCTCCTCGATGCCGTGGTCGAGCTGCCACTGCTTGGTCAATTTCATTTCCCGAATGACCATATTGGCATAGTTGCCGCGCGAGGCCCCCGCACCAAGATCCGTAGCCGTGTAGGTGTTGAAGTCGCAGTAACCGCAGCGCCGCAAGCAGAACGGGACGTGGATGTAGACCTCGAACACTAGCCCTCGGTCTTCTGAGCGGCGCGGATCTTGTCTTTGGTGTCGCGGTCGTTGGAGTCCTCGCCGGTGGACAGGGCTGCGATGAACGCCTCCTGCGGCACCTCCACATGGCCGAGCATCTTCATGCGCTTCTTGCCAGCCTTCTGCTTTTCGAGCAACTTGCGCTTACGGGTGATGTCGCCGCCGTAGCACTTGGCGAGCACGTCCTTGCGTAACGCACGAATGTTCTCACGTGCGATGATGCGCGAACCAATCGCAGCCTGAATCGGAATCTCGAACTGCTGACGCGGAATCAGACTACGCAGTTTCTTGGTCATCATCACACCGTACGAATACGCCTTATCGCGGTGAACGATGGCACTGAACGCATCGACCTTCTCGCCCTGAATAAGGATGTCCACCTTGACCAAATCGGCGGACTGCTCGCCATCCTCATGGTAATCAAGGGAAGCGTAGCCCTTGGTGCGGGACTTGAGCTGGTCGAAGAAGTCGAACACGATTTCCGCCAGCGGAATGCGGTAGTGCATCTCGACACGATCGGTGGAGATGTACTCCATCGTGCCCATAATGCCACGGTGGTCCTGGCACAGATCCATCACCGCACCGATGAATTCCTTGGGCGTGATGATGTCGGCGGCAACCATCGGCTCGACAATCTTCTTGATTTTGCCGTCCGGGAATTCGCTCGGGTTGGTCACATGATGCTGGCTGCCGTCCTCGGCGGTCACGTCGTAGGTGACGTTCGGGGCGGTCTGGATCAGGTCGAGGCCGAACTCGCGGGAGAGTCGCTCGTTGACGATTTCCATGTGCAGCAGACCCAGGAAGCCGCAGCGGAAGCCGAAGCCTAGGGCCACGGAGGTTTCCGGCGTGTAGATCAGGGCGGCGTCGTTGAGCTTGAGCTTGTCGAGTGCATCACGCAGTTCGGGGAACTGGGCGTTGTCGATCGGGAACAAACCGGCGTAGACCATCGGCTTCGGGTCGCGATAGCCGGGCAACGGCTCGGCGGCCGGGCGGACGGCCGAAGTCAGGGTGTCGCCCACCTTGGACTGACTCACATCTTTCGCACCGGTGATGATGTAGCCGACCTCGCCGGCACCGAGTGCCTTGGTGCGGGTCATATCGGGGCTGATCACGCCGATTTCAATGGGATCGTGGGTCATGCCAATGCCCATCATGTGGACCTTTTCGCGGTCGTGCAGTTCGCCGTCCTCCATACGGATGTAGGTGACGATGCCGCGGTAGGAGTCGTAGACGGAATCGAAGATCAGCGCGCGGGCGGGGGCATCGGGGTCGCCGTGCGGGGCGGGCACGTCCATGACGATCTGGTCGAGCAGGTCGGCCACGCCTTCGCCGGTTTTGCCGGAGACGCGCAGCACGTCGCTCGGCTCGCAGCCGATCAGACCTGCGATCTCCTCGGCATGCTTGTCCGGTTCTGCGGACGGCAGGTCGATTTTGTTGAGCACGGGGATGATGGCCAGATCATGGTCGATGGCCATATACAGATTGGACAGGGTCTGCGCCTCGATGCCCTGGGTGGCGTCGACGAGCAGCACCGCGCCTTCGCAGGCGGCCAGTGCGCGGGACACCTCATAGGTGAAGTCCACGTGGCCGGGGGTGTCGATCATACCGAGCGTGTATTCGGTGCCGTCAAAGGTCCACGGCACGCGCACGGCCTGGGATTTGATGGTGATGCCACGCTCCTGCTCGATATCCATACGGTCGAGGAAGCGATCGCGCATCTCTCGCTCTGGCACAATGCCGCTCAACTGCAGGATGCGGTCGGCCACGGTCGACTTGCCGTGGTCGATGTGTGCGATGATACAGAAGTTGCGAATCACCGACTGATCCGTGGAACCCGGCTGATTGTGTTGGACGACCAACGCATTCCTCCTCTTGGCATATACTCAAACTTCACCTAGTGTAGCCGAGGGACTGTATTCGGCGTGGCATTGCGCGGGTTTTTCCGGGGCTCATGCTATCCTCTAACTTTTGTATGTCCTTATAACACACATCGTTTGGAGTAAACGTGGCAAACATTAAGTCGCAGAAGAAGCGCGTGCTCACCAATGAGAAGGCGCACCTTCGCAACGTGGCTGTGAAGTCCGGCCTGAAGACCGCCATCCGCGCCACCCGCGAAGCCATCGCCGCCGGTGACAAGGCTGCCGCCGAGGCCGCCTACAAGGTTGCCGCCCAGAAGCTCGACAAGGCTGCTGGCGCTGGCGTGATCCACAAGAACCAGGCCGCCAACCGCAAGTCCGGCCTCGCTGTTGCGATCAACGCTCTGTGAGCATAAGCCTCTTAAGGTTTTAGAAAGTCCCGCAAGTCATCTGGCTTGCGGGACTTTTTGTATCTCCGTTCAAAGAGGTACATTGGCGGTCTTGCGAAATGACATCTCCGTTCAGAGAGGTACCGAATACGGGAAAACCCAACTATAAACGCCGTCATTGCAACACTTATACTCAACGTTTCGTGCTTCAGGTACCTCTTTGAAAGCAGTTGTCATTCTGCAGAAGGCCAGATGTACCTCTTTGAAGGCAGTTAGCCCTGAGGCGGCCTTGAACCATCCTGAGGCTTGTCTTCTTCGTCCTTGGTATTGGGGGTATCGCCGGTATCGGCGTACGGATGAATGACCGGGCGCTTGAGATATCGGCTTTCGCTGGGCAGGTAGACGCGATGACGTTCGACGGCTCCGGGCAGAGTGACGCTGAAGCCTACCGAGAGCAGTCGCAGCGCCACCACGATGATGACGATCAGCACGTCGAGCAGCATTTCCGAGCGCATGTCGAACCAGCCGTAGCTTACGCCGCGCCATACCAGCACGGTCAGGATGCAGCCGATGAACGAAGGCACAGCATAGAGGTGTTTGTCTCGAATAATCATTGGCACGTCGCCAATGAAGATGTCACGAATGAGGCCGCCGGCCAGTGCTGTGAACATGCCAAGGAATACGGCTGTCATGCCTGAGGAACCGTAGGCCAGAGCTTTTGCGGTGCCGCTGACTGCGAATAGTCCGAGGCCCAGAGCATCGATGACAGTCATCGTCCATTTGAGTTTGGTGATCTCCGGATGGGCCACCACCACGATAATGCCGGAAAACAGCGTGGTGAGCACATAGCCTTTGTCGGTGATGCCGACCGGCGGCAGGGCACCGAGCATCACGTCGCGCACAAGACCGCCGCCGAGTGCGGTAAGCCATCCGCACAGCATGATGGTGAAGATGTCGTAGCCCTTGCGAATGGCGGCAAGTCCGCCCGATAATCCCCAACACAGGATTGCTAAATACTCGATGACCACAAAAACGATGTTGTTCTCCAACGCCACCTGCATGAGCCACTCCCCTCTGGTACCGCTTCGGTTCGTCTCAGTCCGTCTTCGTTCTGTTCCCGTTCATCCTTATTCGGCGCTACAGCCCGTCGTACCCGAGCCTACAACAGGCCTTGCCTGAGTAGTATGGCCGGGGAGGAAGGGGCCACTAAGACGTGAATAGGATGGCAATGACGCCAGCTTGCCGGTAGTCGTTGGCAACTCAGCCCCTCTAGGTTTTACGATCTGTAATCAAAAAACATGTATGGACTTAATCGTTGTTGATTTCTGATTCAATCAAGGCGACTTTTTCTTCGACATCACGCAAGCGATTGCGCAGTGCGGACTCGATATCGATGCCGTCAACGCGGGCCTTGCGCACGACGGCGAGGATTTCATCGGCGTAGGCATCGGCCTTCTCCCGTTCAGCGGAATTGTCGCCGCTTGATTCGGATTGGTTCGCCGCTTGAGGATGTACATCATCTCGCTGAGCATCAGCCGCAGCCGGCTCATCAAACGCCGCGAACAATCTATCAGCATTCGGCGATTTGGAGATGCGAGAAACGACTTTGGCCGCGCGAGGCAACGCACCTTGAGCGCGGGAAATGCCCTCAAGCACGGATTTACGATGCTTTTCCTGCTGTTTCATCTTTTCCCATAGAGCCAGCACAGCTTCCGGGGATTCGGGTTGGGCAGCTTCTCCCCCGTCGTTACTGTCAGCATCAAAAGCATCAGAAGAATCAGAGGAATTGCCGGCATCATCAGCCGCAAACACATGCGGATGCCGAGTGATGAGCTTGTTCACCAACCGATCGGCGACCTCATCAATACCGAACGGGTCCTCAGTATCCGATTCGCAGACCCGCGCCTGAAACACGGATTGCAGCAACACATCACCCAGTTCCTCGCGCATGTTGTCACGGTCGTGAGTCTCCACCGCGTCGACGTATTCGTAGGTTTCCTCGAGCAGATTCTTGAGCAGCGACTTGTTCGTCTGCTTGCCGTCCCACGGGCAGCCGCCCGGCGAATACAGCACATCCACCACGGCCTTGACCCGGTCCAGCGCCGTCGCTGCCTCAGCCACCGGCTTCAATTTCGAGCAGTGTTCGAAGCCTGACGGCAAACGGTAGGCTGAAGCATGGTATTCCGTCATGTCACTCATCTTGCTCATAGGTTTGCTCCTGTTCTCATCTGGATGAACCATAACCACCCCCCGCAACGTGCAGAAGACCTAGATCATATTATTTGTTGCGGAATGTTGCTAAATCCATCTGTATCTCTCTAGCCAAGAACATTTCCAATACGCCAAGACCCCTTGGAATTGTTGCTGTTCCAAGGGGTCTTAGTCAGAAACAAAAGGTGCTAGTTCAGCACACCTTCCACATCCAGTAACGTATAATGAAATCAACGGCTCCCTCGTGAGGAACGGCGGAATTCCAACGATTTGATACGATTGGTATACCATTGGAATACCATTCGCCACGGATTGTTTGTTGGAGAATGTTGGAGAATGAAGGATGCTGAATGCCTAGGATAAGGAAAACCGGAGCGGTCTACCCCATCCGCCACGAGCAGCGGAAAACACTCAAGGACGGCACGGTAAAGACATACGTGAACTGGCAGGCCAAGGTGGACGGCCGATGGGTGTCCGCCAAGACCTACAAGGAATGCGACAGGAAAATAGCCGAAGCCCTCAAGGAGAAAACCGAATGGGGCATGGGCGTAGACCGCGCCACCCGGCTCGGCGAGTACGCGGAACGCTGGTTCGAGCTGAAACGACGCGACCTGAAACCCAAGTCCATCAACAACTACGCGAGCCTCATAAGCGTGCACCTGTGCAAGTACGCGAACGAGAAGCTGGGCGAAGTGACCGCCTCGGCGGTGCAGCGCATGATAGCCAACATGCGCAACCTCGACGGCACCCCATGCTCGTACAACCGGCAGCTTGGCTTCTACAACATCCTTAACCAGATATTCAAGGCGGCGGTGGCCGACCGGCTGATACCCACCAGTCCGGTCACCAGCGCGGCAAGGCCGAAACGCAGGGACACGGGATTGGCCGGGGACCGGCGCACCATCAACGGGCCCGTGGCCGTGTCGGCGGACAGGCGCAGCGGCACGCAGGACCGCAAGGCGTTCACCGTGGAGCAGATGCAGGACATGCTCGAAGCGTCCTCCGACGACCTGTTTCTGGGGGCACGCCAATGGTGGCGTCTGCTCACCGGCATGAGGCAGGGGGAGATACTGGGAGCCACGTTGGACGATCTCGACCTGTGGCGGGACAAGACGTTGGAAACCCCGGACAGCGGCGAGATATGGATAGGCACCTACACGGTGAACTGGAAACTGGAAAGCCTCGACAAGGAGCATGGGTGCGGGGAGCCCGGCAGGGACGGAAGATACCCGTGCGGCTTCAAACGGCCTTCGAGCTGCCCCCGATACCGGTGGAGGGTGCCGGACGGATACGACATGATACACCTGTGCAAGGGGTACGCTTTGACGCCGCCGAAGTCCGCGAGAGGCAAGGTCGTGCCGATAATCCCCCAGTTGGGCACCGTCGTGCACCGGTATCTGGAGGCCACGGAGAATATCATCCCGAACCCGTACAACCTGATATTCAGGACGCGCGAGGGTATGCCGTTGGCCGCGTTGGATGACAGGGCCGGTTTCCGCGACCTCATGCGCAGGGCGGGCATACCCGACTACGAGAACCGGTACGGGCATGAATGCCGCAACTCCGTCGTATCGCTCCTGTTCCACATGAAGGTTGATCCCGGCATCATCCAACGCATCGTCGGCCATTCGAGCATAGCCATGAGCGAGCATTACCGCACTGTGCCCGTGGAGGATTTGATGCGAGGCATGGAGACGATAAGCGACGGGCTCGGTCTGAAGCAGATCGAATGGAAGGCGTGAACTGGCGCGCCGAAACTTGCCGGCCATACAATGGAAGAGTAAGTTAATCACCTTGAATGTCCAGCGGAAGGAACGTTACGGAGGCGCACCATGACAAGCATATTCGACGTGGCCGCTTACGTGCTGGACAAGCTCGGCGTCATGACCACCATGAAGCTGGAAAAGCTCTGCTACTATTCACAGGCATGGTCCCTCGTATGGGATGAACGGCGTCTGTTCCCCGAGCGATTCGAGGCATGGGCCAACGGCCCGGTGTGCCCCGACCTATACCATGCGCACAAGGGCATGTTCAAGATCACGCGCGGCGATATTCACGGCGACCCGTCGAACATAGACGAAGACGGCACCAGCACCATAGACGCGGTGTTGAATGCCTACGGGAAAATGGGAGCCTACCAGCTCAGCGAGCTTACCCACAGCGAACGCCCGTGGAGGGATGCGCGAGGCGATCTCCCGCAGGGAGCCATCTGCAACACCGAGATAACTGAAGCGGCCATGGCCGAATACTATGGGAGCCTTACCGACTAGTGGGCCACCGCAGCAAAACCAAGAGCATCAAGGCCAAAGCCCCGAGCTCTTCAAAACGTGTGCCCGCGCATCACGTGGCGAAAAGCTATCATGTCCCCGAATCCGCCACGGAGATTCCCAAGGATTCCGTGAACCGTCGCATCGTATTCCGTTTCGACTGCGTTGACCTTGAGGCCGACTGCCCATGGTCGCTCGCGCACATGAGCGACGAGGAGCATCGACTGCTGCTGTTGAAGATGCGTGACTTCGAAAAGGCGACGGTGGGCGAGATCATTAGCCCCTCATATCAGGCGTTCACCTGCTACCCTGATTTCACCCAATGCCCCAACCAGACGCCACAGGACCGGCTGGCGAAATACTATGAACGCGAAGGCGATGCGTTGGCCCGGTTCCGATTGGGCGGAACCGAACGCCTGTACGGTTTCCTTGTAGGCAATGAGTTCCATATACTCTGGTGGGACCCGAACCATGAGGTATGGCCCTCCACTAGGAAACACACCTGACCATCATATTGTAGTGGTATACAAAATGGTCCCGTCCTCCGATACAGGAGAACGGGACCATTAATGCCATTATGCTGTGGAATCAGGCACTGGCATGTCCAGCTAAAGGATATTCCCAGCCATGTCCGCTCTCATTGCCATAGACCAAGTATCCATCCGTTGACGGAAGATCAAACAGCACCTTGCCTTGAGCCTTCACCCCTTGGCCTATTATCTGGGGAAGCCGCTGATTTTCGGGTAGGCATGTGTAGGTTGTTATCTTTGAACTGGTTCCATCGAGATTGCCGTTCCACTGGGTGCCATCATTTTGAATATACGTCCAATAGCCGGGAGCGCCCAGTCCCAAAGGCCCATAGGAATCCGAATCAAAATCGGAAGTTGTTTCAACGGTGATGTCCAGAACGACGAAATGACCGTTTGCAGGGCTTGTTCCAGCTCCTTCGTAAGCCGGGACGCATGGTGCGTCAAGGGTTATGTTGGTTACGGTCCATGAAGCGAGTAGGGTTTTGTCTGCCTGACTCTTATAGATGCTGGCAGTGTCGCCTATTCGTTTGATGAGGTTGCCTCGGCTGCTTGTCTTGGGCTTCTCCGTTTGCTGAGGTTTTGCCTTTTCCGGTTTCTTGTAGTCCTTGGACGAGGCGGCTTCATCAGTATTATTGCGGATTGCTGTGTTCACGGCAACGGCAACTCCTACCGACAGCGCCACCACGACAATCGCCGCAACCAGAAGCTGCCACCATTTCAGGGTGACGGTACCCTTGCTTTCAGTCTTGTGCGATGGGTCCGGTACGGGTGGTTGTTGTGGCTCGCTCATTATTATTCTCTTCTCTTCATTGGTTGGGTACCTCTATTGTATCCATTAAGCGTGTTGTTCGATTGCGATTATCGACATTGAGGTGCATAATCAGAATCATGGAATCGAACAAATGTTCTATCGGATTGACGGAACCGCCGTCTGAGATGAACCTTGCTCGAATCAACGGGAACGAAAAAGAGGTCCGCCCATCCCGCGAAGAACCGGCGAACCTCTCAGCATTGCCACACCACCAGAAGGAGGCGCGACATGAGCTAGTCTAACACTATTCGACTCGCCTGCGGCCTACCGAAGCGGCTATGAGGGCAAGGGAATCAGGAAGTCCGACCATCGGCGCGATGATATCCAGCTCGGAAATCAGGAATGACTTTTTTCCCGTCAGCCGATCGCTGACATAGGACTGGGCCTTTCTGCCTATCGCTTTTGCGATATCCATCTGAGTGAGATGCTTGTCCTTCATTCTCGCGTCAAGGTATGCACCTATTGCGATATCTGTGTTTGAGATTTTTGCGTTCATAACAAACAGTATATCTCATATAACATATCTTGTCGGGCGTGTCGTTCTTTGACATATCTTAAATAAGATATATAGTTGTAACCAGCAAATCGGAATACGGTACAAACACATTGTTAAATATCGTATATAAGATACGGAGACTTCATGGACACCAACGCATTCATCTCGCAGGCAATATCGGTACGCCTTCTGCGAATCAAGAAGAAGCAGTATCAGCTCGCGTCCGAACTGAATATCGACCAGACAGTGCTTAGTCATTACATGACCGGCAAAAGCTCTTGGAACGCCAAGGTAATGGACCGCATTGCCCCTCTCCTCGGTTGGGGCTCTGCTGTTGACATCGCGATTGCCGCAGAAGAGGAACGACAGATTATGCGGTCGATTCCCCCTTCTGAGTCTCCCAAGCCAGAAGCTGAGCAGCGTCTTTCTAATACTCCAGAACTCAAGGAGGCGGCATGAAGCAAGTTGGGTACCGCTCTCGTGACAAGCCGAGCATTCTCACTCGTGTTCTTGACTGGAGGCCTCGGATTGATCTTGAACCATTCCAGCTTGCGGTAGACGTTCTGACAGCCCTCTTGGCGTTAGGTCTATGTATGACGCGAATCCGGACTGGTCGATCGCCTCTTCTAGGCAAGACAGCTCTCGTTGCGACCATCGCGCTCGTCGCCTTAACCGTATTGGTGCGGTTCGACCGGCCTGAAGGTTCACATCTGACACGGTTCTTGGTCTTATTGTCCTTGACCGGTACCGCCATAGGAAACCTAGCCATTCAGTGAACGTGGAATACAACGGCTCATCATCCTCATCGGATTCGACATAGGAGAAGTCCATGGACTGCACGAACAGGAACCGGCTATCGGAACTGTCGAAATACGTGGCCAACACCCACGTGTCCTCGCCTTCCTTGGGTTGCAAAGGTATCGTGACCGACTCGCCGGGAGCCAGTAACGGGCATAGGTCCATCTGGTTGGGCATGAGTTCGGGAACGTAGTCCATCCCGTAGAAGAACAACTGTCTGAGACTGATGGGCGCGTATCCCGTGTTCATCAGCTTCATCTCGATCAGAAGATACGTATCGCCATCGGGTTGTCTTCTTATCCAACCACAACGCGAGGCGGCGATTTCGATTCGACCGTGATTCCAATGCCGTTTCCCGTCCACGAAAGCCTTGAACTCGAAACCGACCGCGAGAACACCGCCGACACTGGCGAGAACCGTGATTGCGGACACGAACGTGGACGCCATCAGAGAAAGGACCTCATTCATGAAGCACACACTACCAGCCGACTGGGAGCAGCGTCTTTCTAAGTCTCCTGACTTGGAGGTAACAGCATGAAGATGCAGCTTGACCTCAACGGCCCTTCCCCTCCCCTGATCATTCACGGGCTGAAAACGCTGATTGAAGATGGAGACGTCGAAACATTGGAAATCACCGGGGACGGCCTATCCAATGCAACCGCGATTGGGAAACTCCTGAACATCGACCCGTCGATACTGGCTTCCAGCCAAGACGTGCCGCTGGTTATCGACCTGGACCACGGGAACGCGGCGTATGCCACCTTCGGCTGTGTACGGTTCCTTGATAACCAGCGACTGCTGGACTGGCTGGACATGATTCAAACCGGGGCGTTCAGGAACGTACCGGATATTGAACCGTCCACGGAAGTCCTGCCCCGTCTACGCCCGACAGAATCAAACCAGTGAACGAGTTCCGCAGGTTCGTCGCCCTGAACTTGACCAGAATGGCCTCACCGTCCGGAATCGTCTGATGTGGTCCACCTTCCACCACGAGGAACGGCTTAGACACCCCATCGAACGATTTGACGGCTTCCACGGTGAGCTGCTTTCCGCTCACGTTGACCAACCGCCATTCGCGACGACCGACCAGCACGGGCCTACTCCAATACTCCATATTCACCTCCTCTCCGAAAGAGAACACCATGAACACATCAAATCGTAGCCCAGCAGCCAACGAGGCGAAGAATGAAGCCCCTGAGATTTACAGCGGAAAGGTAGGAGTGGAGATCGTACCGGACATGCGCAAGCTCAGGAGCTTCGCCAAGGACTTCATCGCCCTCGTGGACAGTTACTGGCCGGAGGAAACCGGTAATCCCTTGGCCACGCAATCCGGGCAGACCGGCAACTGTGATTCGCCCACACCGGACATGTCCTCGATTTCGGCACCACAGTAGTAGCAGTGGTTGCCGTTCTGCTCCTTCACAGCACGAATAGCCATCCGCTTCAACTGTTCGTCCAAGTCCTTATTGAACTTGACAGTGACCTTAGCCATATTCACCTCCTCTCGAATCGAGAAAACAATGCTCAATCAAAATCGTAACCTTGCCCAGAAGCTCGTTGTCGAGGAGCGTCGCACCCGTGAATACTTCACCGGCAGCGTCACCGACGAAGGTCTAATCAACGCGGAAATCGACACCGATTACGGCGCCCGTCCCCTCACCCCGAGTCAGGCTCGTTTCATCGCCAACGCCTTGGAGGAGTTGGCAGATCGCGCCGACGAGAAGAACGAGGAATAACAAGTCTTGCCGCAGTGGGTCGTTTTTTATCCACCTATCGACTACAGGCAAATAAATACCATACTGCGATCTGCTGCGGCAACCATCGGCCGGAACCCTTCGGGGTGTCTGGACACGCACCATCGCCGCCACACCATAGGACTCGTCATCCATCTCTCAGAAACCAGAAACACGGTGGCGGCAAGGACGTTCTCGGTTCGAATCCGAGTCCGGCCACGAGGAAAGGACATGCCATGAACAGGAAAACGTATGGGGCGCATTGCTCCGGCTGGCAGCGTTCCTTGGACGAACGCCGCCACATGATCGAGAACCTTACGCTGCTTGCCGTCATGACGGTGACGGTATGCGGGTTCCTTGTCCTCGCGTTCCAACCGTATGCGGGGCCGTGGAGCATTCTGGCGGGCTTCTGCTGCTGTGCCCCACTGACGTTCGCCTACATCCTACGCGAGTAGCCATAGTACTTCCGGCCGGGGTTCTTTCATTCCTTACTTTCCTCCCCCGGCCGGTGGAGCCAAGCGCACGGTGGCCGTGGTCGTGAAGCGTTCCGATGTCATGGACTTCACGATCACACCCGGGTTCGACCCCCGGGCTTGGCGCTCAGAAAATTTAACCCCTTCGCGTTCTTGCGTCGGAAACCAATACAAGTGGTTTCGGACGTGTCGGCACTGACGCAGAAGGACAACCAAATAATCAAGCCCAGTGAAGGGAAACAATCATGGAAATCACACCATCAGACCAGATGAGACTGCTCAACGAGGCCCGTGGACTATTGCCGCAGGACGAGCTCGAACACCGCGCGAGGCAGATACTCGACTCATATACGCCGAACCAGCAGCCCGCGCCACAGACACCGGACTCCCCGCGACTCATCATCAGCGACTTCCTACGCTCGAAAGGATTCGAGCCGATGAGGAAAAGCGCGTTGCACTTCGGTTCCTGTTTGGCCGAGAACTACAAGATGAAGTTCGGCGCCTACCCGCCCAAGCACGGGAAGTCCTACGTCTACTACGAGATCGACCGGCCTCTCATGGAGGAGACGTGGGCTCAGATTCAGACGGAGGACGCGGACTGATGGCATCTGATTTCAACTCCATCGCCAGAGCCATCCGTTATCTCGGTGATTGCGTCCGTTATCTCGCGGACAAGTATGTGGCCGTGAACGATCGCGTGTACTCGGATTGGAACGAGGCCTCGAAGGTCGTCGGTGACGTTGGCCGTGACCATGTGGCCGATTATGCGGAGGCCTCTCACAAGCAGGGCAAGTCGCGTACTTGGCGTCACAGTCACCTGATGGAACGTGAAGAACAATTGTCCATGCAGTCGAGGGGTTCTCATGTTGACCCCGAATGATGTCCGGCATAGAAAGTTCCGCGCGTATCGTTCCCTGCTTTACGGAGAGGTCTACGACGTGGAGGACGTTGACGATTTTCTCGACTCGGTGGCCGACACCATCAAGGTTTTAGGCAAGGAAGGACTCAAAGCAAGAAAGGAGGGGCAATGACCGTCGAGCAGATGACCGATGACGATTACTTCGCGTTGGACGCGGTGGACCAGACTTCGTTGAAGAAAATGCTGGTAAGCCCGTTGGCGTATTCGGATTACCTGACCGGTGAGCATGGGTATTCTTCGGCGTTGGAGTTCGGCAAGGCGGCTCACAGCATGGTTTTGGGCAGTGGCCCGCAGGTTGTGGCTAAACCGAATCTGCGTACCAAGGAGGGCAAGGCTCTTCGTGACAGGCTGGTCGAACAGTATGGTGCTGACGACATCGTGTGGCTGTCCGCCGATGATGTGGAGAAGGTTCAGGCCATGCGGGACATGGTTGGAGACTTTTTCACGAAGCTGGACGGTCAGCCGGAGGTGGCGATGATCGCCGCCGACCCTGATACCGGGTTGTCGATTAAGGGCAAGGCGGACTGGTTGCCGTCCACTCCCGACCCGGATGGTGTGCTGCGTATCCGTGATTACAAGACCACGGTGAAGTCGCCGGACGAGTTCGAGCGTTCCTGCTGGCAGTACGGGTATCACATTCAGGCCGCGTTCTACATGCGTCTCTACCGGTTGACGATGCCCGAATATAAGGGGCCGTTGGGTTTCGAGTTCGTCGTGCAGGAGAAGAACCCGCCGTTCGACTGGATGCGCTACGAGATTCAGGAGGATTCGCCCATCATCACCGAACTGGCGGAACCGAAGATAAACCACGCCTTGCAGGGCATCAGATGGTTCCGTGACAACACGGAGGACCCGTTGGAGGCCATGAGGGCCTACGGGTTGCCTAAATACCCGAAGGATGTCGTGTTCCCCGACTGGAAGCTGTTGGAGGAAGAGGAGGAGATTGAATCATGGCGGTAATTAAGAAGGACGCTCGGGGCGGTCGTGGCACGTATGCGACCCTGGCTCAGGTCGTGAACTATGTGGACGAGCAGGGGTTCGACCTGCAATGGCCGACCCAGTTGGTTGACGGACGCCTGTATGTGGATACGGCCGTCAGGAAGAAGGGCACGGACAAGTGGATTGCCAGTAATTGTCTTATCCCGGTCGAGGTGGGTGATTCGCGTGGCATGAGCGTCATGCAGGCCCTCGGTTCCGCATTGACGTATGCGCGACGCTACAGCACTTGCGGCGCGTTCGGACTGGCGACCACGGATGATGACGGTGAGACGAGCGGCTACAAAAAGCGTTCTGTCAAGGGTATGACCGACGAGCAGAAAACACAGATCGACCGGATTCTTGAAGACTGCAAGATTCCGGTGGGTCAGGAGAACGGTTTCATCGGCAACGTCCTGCAAACGCGGGTCGCTTATGGCACGTTGACCGAATATCAGGCGCAACGGTTCATCGACGCTTATCGACAGCATAACGACAAGGTTAAGGAGGCTCCTAGTGAGCAGTGAGATTGGTTTGAACGACGTGAAGCCGGGCATGTGGGTTGAGTTTGATGATGCGGACGGGCATTATGCGGGCGAACTGCATGAGATGAAGAACCCGGAAAGTATGGTGGACGTTCTCATCATGAGTATGGGCCATAAGCCGCCACTGTACATCGAGACCGAGGATGAAGGCAATCTCGTGGTTTTCTTGGATTTTGGCGATGGGTACAGTACCGGTTTCGCTCGGAACGTGCATGTGTACGAGTCGAAGCCCGAGACGGAATCCGTCAAGCAGGCTGAAGATGATGACAAGAAACCGTTCTGGAAAGGCAAGACCTGCGGGGAGCTGGAAGGGCTGCGTGTCAAGATAACGTGGAATAACGGCGACACGATGACCAGTACGCTCGACATGGTGGGAAACGTTGCTCATTGCGTCTCTCTTTCTCCCGCCATTCGTTCATCCTCGACTTTCGTCCCTTACTCCGGTATCAAGTCCATCGAACTGGTGGATGATGCTTTCCGTGAGCGTATCACCGATATCACGAAGGTTCGCCCCGGCGACAAAGTGGTGGTGAAGAACGGCAACGAGTACACGGTGAAGAAGACGGATTCTGACCGTATGGGCGGACAGACCCTGTGCCTGAGTATCGGGGAGCTCGGCTTTCCGGACGGGTGGTGGATGGATGACTCCTTTTTCCAATATGCGTACCGCGGACCGTACACGATGGATGACCTTCCGAAGGAGCCGGGCTTCTACAAGGCTCGCACCGAATCGGTGTGGAAGCATGACGGCAAACGTTGGATGCCGGTGCTCTCCCATGATGGCACCATCGCCCCCGCCTTCCCATGCCAGTCCCAATCCCGCAGCCAGTTCTTCAAGACCAGTGTCCGGGATGATCGTTTCCCGTTCACGAAGGTGGAGGCGAGCTTCGAGTGACTTTCACCCCGAGGCCGGGCTGCAAGTGCGCCAGATGCCTGTGGGCTCACGGGGACAAGATCACGCTCCCCCAATGCCCCACATGCGGTGCCGTTGATTGCGCCGGAGCCCAATCACACATGCTGGTCTGCAACAGGCGGGCCATGGAGAAACACAAGACGAACAATTACAGGAGGAATGCGTAATGGCCGGAGAACCAAGCATCGAGTTTACCGGATATGCGGGAGAGATCAAGGATTTTCAGGATTCCAGTATTCTCAACGTCAGCGTCCATCCGGGTTACACGGATAAGAACACGAACCAGTGGGTTGACAAGGAGCCTCAGTTCTATGGTGTGCGTCCCTTGTCGAATCAGGCGAAGGATGCTTTGAATCAGGTTCGCCAGTTGAAGTCCCAGCCGAACATGAGCGTGAAGGTTCTTGTGAACGGCAGCTTGTCCAAAAGAGTGTCGGAAAAGGATGGGAAACGGTATGAGAATTGGGATGTCGCGGCCCGCACCATTGCGGTGTTGAGCGCGAAACCCAAGGCCCAGCAGTCTGGTTTCCAACAGTCGCAGCAGCAGTATCAGCAAGGATTCCAGCAGCCGCAACAGGGATTCCAGCAACCGCAACAGCAGTATCAGCAGCCTACGGACCCGTGGAGCCAACCCCAGGACGAATACGGAAATGGGCAGATCTAACCCGTCCCAACACGTCAAGGATTTGGTGGACGCACGCGACCAATACCGGTGCGTCCGCTGCGGCAAACCATTCCATTGGAGCGGTTTCAGCCGGCATCATCGCAGACTCCGGTCACACAAGTGGCCGGGACTGCATGAGGCGTCGAACCTCATCTTGGCGTGTGGGAGTGGCGATACGGGATGTCATGGGTGGATTCACGCCCATCCGCGTGAGGCCATGAGCTTGGGGTACATCGTGAGCGGTTTCAACGATCACCCCGAACTGGTGCCGATTCTCACCGCCCAACATGGTTGGGTGCTTCTGGACGATAAGGGAGGTTGGACGCGATGCGAACCGCCGAAGCAGTAAGCCTGTTGTTCATCCTGTTCTGCCGTGACCCGCAGTTTCGGCGGGCGTTGTACAAGCTCGACCCTGTGTTGTTCCGCAGGTTCACTAATGGGGAGGTGTGGCTGTGAACGTTGATGACATGACCGATGAGGAGTTCATCGACTATTGCCGGAACGGCGGCGAACTGTCCGGCCTGATAACTGAACGTCATCCGAAATGCGATTGGTGCGGTGGCATGTGCCGGGTCGGCAAGGATGGCATGTGCCGGAACTGTCGTGTCAGGGAACAGCGTCGAACCGACCCCGAGTATGCGCAGCATCTGCGTGATCTGGCGAATCGGCGGAACGCTCGTAATCGTGAGAAACGCAATGAGTATGCACGCCGGTACCGGTCGGAGCATTTGGCTCAGGCTCGGGCTTCGGCTCGTAAGTATGCCGCCGCCCATCAGCGTGAGATGGCTGAATACCATCGCCGTTGGAGGTCGGAGCATCCCGAGAAAATACGCCCAGTATGAGGCGAAGCGGAAACGTAAACGACAACTAGCCAAGGAGGCTGTCAATGAGTGAGAAACCATTCTGGGCAGGTAAGACCCTTATGGAGATTCAGAATCTCGATAAGCGAGTCAAGGTGACAATGGAGAACGGAGACGTATTCATAGGGAAGCTCGTGCGGCGTTCCAGAGACACGGACGGTATATGTAGCCTTTCGATGCAACTCGACGCGCATCGAACATATTTACACGTGTTCTCGGCTGAATCATCTGATACGCAGCCCATCATTCCCAGTTACGTCGATACCGTCGAATTGTTGGATGACCCCAACTACGAGCGTATCGAGGAGGCTGATGACCTCCAAGAGAAAGATATTGCCGTTATGCTCGACGGCAACCGCTACAAGGTCACAGATGTGGAAAAAGGCCGTAACCGATTCTGGGGTCGGGTATACGGCGCTGTCAGGCCGGAATGTATCGCCCTTGGCTTCAACGCCTTCACCTACGGACTCCGTCCGAAGCCCCGGCTTCCTGACAAGCCTGGACTGTGGTTGGACAAGGACGATAACACATGGGTGATGGGCGAGAATGCCTTTCCACTCACGTGTATTGATGCCGGTAATTGGAGTATCACGCGCCCGCAGTTCTCAACGGATAGCGTTCAGGTTCTAAATGCTGCACCGTTCCGATTGGCTAAGGCGGTGGAAGCATGAGCAATCGTATTGTGAAATTGCCCTCGGTCGAATCTTTCGGCCGTCTCACGCCCGACAAGTGGCTGGCCTTGAAGAATCTGGAAGAGAGCGCCGAACTGGTCGAAGCCTGCAAACAATACCTGAAAGCCAGCGACCCGACAGACCCGAGCGGCATTGGCCGGGAGTTCGATGATCATGCGAATTGCCTCGCCTGCTTCGGGGTGAACGTGGGCGGCGAGCTTGGCGATGACCGGGACAGGGCGAAGGTCGGATGGATAGGTTACGTGCGCGACCAGCGCCGCCAAGCCATGCTCGGCGAGCTCGCCGACGTGTTGCAGACGGTCGGCAACCTGATCACCGCGTTCGACATCACCGACGAGGAACTTGCTCAGTCTATGGATGATTGCCTTGTTCGCAATCAGGAACGAGGTCGACTGTGAGCATCATCAGCAGTGAGGCGAAGTGGGCTGTCCTCCAACGAGTTGTCCGTCTATCCCTCGAGGAAATACGTGGCACGACCAAGGGCAAGGAATACGAGGCCGGTTTTATCGCCGGAGCCACGCGCCGGCCCACGAACGAGGAAATCGTAGCCGGAGCGAAAGCGTTCTACGAGGCGTTGAAGCCCGACTCTTACCCTCAATGGGATTCTGACTGCGCGTTGAGGGCCGAATACTACGACGCCATGCGACTCGCAGTCAAGGCAATGCAAGGAAAGGCAGCGGAAGAATGAATCTTTTAGATGAAACCAAGGATGCGATATCACGAAGCGGGCATTCGACCGATGACGTTCGATTCGTCGGCTCCCGCGACGGGAAGCTGGGAATTCCGTGGAGTCAGGCCGAAAAGGTGCTCGACATCGATTACGACGACGGATACGGCGATCAGGAGATAGCCGTCGATCTGGTCGTGGTGTTCACGGATGGCGGGTTCCTGTGCCGCGAGGAATACGACGGCAGCGAATGGTGGGAATACGAGCCACCGTTCAGAGTCCCGGAGACGCAGAAGCCGTTCAAACTCGTGAAGCTGACCAGCTATCGCACACGGTTGCTTGTGGACATCAATTACCCGATGGAGGCAACGGAAGAATGAGTGATTACAAGCAGCGGATGATCCGCGAACATCGAGAATTGCAGGAGCGTATCGGCAAGCTGGCGCACATGCTTGAGGGCTACGCGGAGGGCACGTTGGACTTCACGCCCGCGTGTTCTTTCCAGCTCCTTGAAAGCCAATTGTACGCGATGGAGACATACGCGAACATCTTACAGGAGCGTGCGCGTATCGAACAGGTGGATTTGACCGCGCCTCTTGAGGGAGGTGAGTCTGGTGAGGTTTCACAGGATTAGCCCGTGTCCCCAATGCGGGGGCAAGGTCAAAGCGAAATGGGAACTGGACAGTGTTATTGGCCCGCCGGGGCCGGGATTCAGGCTCTACCTTGTTCTGTTCCGTTGCGCCGTCTGCGGCTTCGCGTTCAAGGGAGGTTGCTCGTTTACCCGAGACGCGCATCACCTGCAACGCAACATAGCCGCATGGAACCGCATCTGCAATGGAAGTAAGAAGTTCATTCTGATTTACGAGACTCTGGGAGGCAGACGATGAGTGACAAGGCGATGCCGTTGGGCAAGAAGTTCAAGGTCCGGTTGACCATCACGCCGGAGGAAACCGGAACGCCCGTGGACATGCTGGGATTCACGTTCACCAGCGGCAAGAACGGGCATACGACACTGAACGCACAGTACAGCAACATTCCCAAACTGGTTGATGACGGGCTCGACTCACTGTCGATTCTCGTGATCCTCAAAACACTGGAGATGTGGGCCCAGAAGGGATATGAGCTGTTCCAGCCCATCGCTCAACGATTTCACGGAGACGGACGATGAAGGCGACGAGGGGGACGGACGTGGAGATCGAACGACGGTGCGGCATGGTCACAGGTGCCTCCTGCGGGAATGTGACCCTGAGCTGGATTCCCGGAGACGGCCGAAACGGCACCCGCACATGGGTGCTGGCCACTCATGATGGCGACAGCATCCGCCGCATCCGGTTGAGCCGGAACGAGATCGGCGACCTGGAGGCCATCCTCCAATCGATCGCGAACGAGAAGAAGGAACTGCGAGGTGGACGATGAGCACTCTGGATATTTTGGGTAACACGAGCGAGCAGGCGGATTCGATACGTCTGATGCTCAAAGTGCGGGGCATGAAGGACGGTCGTTTCATCGACGCCGACCCGCTCATCATCCTCAAGGCCGACAATCATCAAGGCTCCGACAGGTGGGACGTGTATGTCAGCAAGACGGTGTATCCGACCGCCGAATCGTATGGCACGCTCGCCGGCGTGCTGAGGATGCTCGCCGACGACGTGGAGATCATGGCGCGAGAGAAGGAAATGGGAGGCGGACAATGAGTTGGCTTGATGACTTCTACCGGATAGTCGGCAAAGGCGATGTGCGGGACTCCGATTTCATTCTCAACGGCGAACATTTCCACTGCCCCCAGTGCGGCAAACATCTGAAAGCCGCTACGGGAACGGTGAGGGGTTCCACACAGAGACGCTACCGGTTCAAATGCGTTGACCGGATGCATTACCGCACGAAGTGGCATGAGTCGTATCGGGCCGCGCTGATGGAAATGATCGAGACGTTCGAGAAAGGGGAAACCGTATGAGCAAGGCGACTAGCCGGGCTTGGCAAATGCTTATCGAGAACCCGAACCGTCCGGCCGAAGAGGTTCGTGCCACCACCGGCCTGAGGGTTGACGTGATCGAGCAGATGCGAGCGGACGTGCAGCAACGACTACGAGATAACCCGGAGTTCTGATATGAGGCCGAGTTATCTACCTCCGCAATACGAGCATTGCCCGTACTGCGGAGGAATCATCAACGTCTTCGGGGACTGCATGGACTGCCAGTTCCATGATGACCCGACTGAATGGTGGATGGACGAATGAGCCGACAGAAAGCCAAAGGCACACTGCTTGAATCCAAGGTGGTCAACTATTTGCGCGCCCGGTTGGGTGACAGCGAGCAGACGATACACCGTGAGGTGTTGCATGGGACGAAAGACCAGGGCGATATCACCGGTCTGCGTATCCACGGCCAGCCGGTCGTATTGGAGTGTAAAAACTACAGCACCTACGCTGGGAGACTCAAGGAGTGGATGCAGGAGGGTCGCACCGAGGCGGGTAACGCTGACGCACCTTACTGGTTCGTCGTGTTCAAGCAGAAGGGTCTCGGCTTGGACTCGCTGTCAAGCATGGACAACCAGCCCGTGCTTACCGACTTGAAGACCCTCGCATTGATAGCAGGACATGGAATCATCGAAGGAGACGAAGAATAAGCTACGACCTGTTCATAGTGGACAAGGATGTGCCGGAACCGGAATGGTTTGACGTATGCGAACGGGACGGCGAGCATGTGCGGACCGCTCATGGCCATTATTTCAACTACACGTATAATCTATCCGCGTTTTTCACCGATTACAAGGTCCATCCTAAGCATGACCTGGACGGGTTGACGGCCGGGGAGGCCGCAGCCCGTATCGACAAGGCGTTGAAAGACATCTACTTGGAACCATTGTATGTTTTGCGCGGCAAATACAATCCGCCGAACTATTGGGGCAGCGTGGACAGCGCCATCGCATGGTTGAAACTGATATACGACTATTGCCGGGAACACCCGGACTATATCGTGAGGGAACGCTCCTAAGGAGAAATGATGGAAGATAGGAAACTCGTTGATTTCGCCCGTTGGCTGAACGATCATCCGGGCGAATGGAATCTTTGGCCGTATCTCATTCCCATACAGGCCGACCGCAGGGATACCGTCGCATCGATGAGGCTTGTCATGGAACGCATCAAAAACCATCAGTACGACGAGTTCCGCGTGGACACCGTATTGCTCGAATACGAACTATTCAACGGTTTCATGGGCTTCGACAACGGTGGCGTGCATGAAAACGGTCTCGCGTTGAAGATGAGGCTCAAAGCATGACCGCGCGTGGAGATGACCGCAAACTCATGCACTGGATAGCCTCGCACGGCTACACGGTGGTACGCGCCGGCAGCGGCCACTGGAAGATATTCGATGACGGCGTGCTGCTCACGGCGACGAGCGGCACGCCCTCGGACTGGCGAAGCCGCCACAACTTCATACGAGATTTAAGGAGACGAACATGTTCAATCTAGCATCGAAGATTCGGCACTGCTGCCCCCTCTACGGATGTGTCCCGCTCATATTCGAATGGAGAGGCCGCTACATGTTTTTCTGCACCCACTTGGAAGCCCCTTATGCCGATACGAGAGAGGAAGCATGGGATAAGTGGTGCGGAATGGTTGAGAACATTTGGGAAAGGGACAGGAAATGACCTGGATCATACGAAATTCTGGAAGGCACGCATCAAATCGTTTGAAGCATTGAACCAGATTATCGAACGCATTGGAAGGGAGGATTTGCCCGACTGGATGCTGGAGAAATACATGGAGCAACCACCGAAACCAGGGAGACGGTAATGAGAGAAGAAATACGAGTGGGGACCAGCTGCATCACATTCCATGTGACGGCGTTCGCATCGCCGATTGATATTACAAGAGGAAGGACGAGAAATGAACGGTGTGTTAGAACTCTTCCCGCATGACATGGGTCTGCGCGTGGAACTTGATACGAACGAAACATACTACCTGAAAAGCGGATGGGCGGAACGCTGTGACGGGATTTATGGGCTTGCTTGCGGATACGTGGATTATGCCGAAGGCATTACGTGGTTTAAAGATCCGGCTCGCATCGCGATCATGAACAGCCACGTGAAGCTGGCAGTCCCATGGGAGGAACCTGAAACCGAAACCACCAAGCAAAGCGAGGACGCGAAATGACGATTGACGAACTGCATGATTACTGCCGTTACCTCTTCGACGAGAACCATGTGCATGGCGTGCCTGACAAGTGGAGCGAAGGCTACGAGTTCGCGCTCAGCCTTGTCATGTTCAAGTGCCATGAGGGATTAACAGACGAAGACCGCAAGGCTGTAGCCGACTGGCGTGAAAAACATTGGAAGGACACGAAATGAGCAGGACTGATACCACCGCCATGCTGTCACAACTGGTGGAGAGAGGTAGACGATGAGCGGGACCCGCCGATATCGTAAGCTCTCCGCCGAGACGTTGGGCACGCTGCTGAGGCTTATCTCTGAGGATGAGTTGACGCCGAAGCAGATCGCGGAGCGCGCCGGAGTGTCACGCCAACAGGTCTACGAGTACCGGACGAAACTCAAGAACCATGAGCAGACCGCGCCGTTGACCGACATGTCCACGCTTGTGATCCATCAGCGAGTCGTCTTCCGCCCGGACATGACCAACGAGAACCCGGATGACGTGAACGGGCCGAGCCTCATCGACCCGGACAGCAGCTTCGACTGTTCCCGATGCGGCCAGTCCATGAGCCGTGACTGGTTCACCATCGAGGGCAACCGAATCAAACCGGATTTCCGCTATTGTCCCGGCTGCGCGGGCGTGGCTACCCCATACAGGGACGACGCGATAAGCCCCGATGTGAGGGAGGCCGGAGATGGGCGACTGGCGTGACAAGGCCGCTTGCCGGGACATGGACCCTGACCTGTTCTTCCCCGCCACGCGGCGGAACATGCACGGATAAACGGCTACCCGTTGCAAGGCGTATGGGGCGGGATAAACAGAAGCAAAGGCAAGAACTACAGGAACGACGAAACGGAGATGTGGGAATGAGCATCGCGGATGATGAAGCTGAGAAGGCGTATCCGACCCGCTACTGGGAAGGAACGCATGTCAAGGAACAGTTTTACTGCGACACGGACGATTTGCAGGAAGCTTACCTGCGTGGCCGCAACGCACCACCCACGAATGCAGAGATTGAGGCCGTGGCGAGACGGCTCTGCTGGAACAGCTGCAAATGGGATGGCGTCGATAGCTACGCGGCGAAAGACGAGGATGACGCATGGAATTATGCCGGTGAGATTCCCGGCTTCCATGAGGAATATATCCGACAAGCCAAGGAACTACTCGCACTGGCGCAGAAGGCGGTAAACGAATGAGTTGCATTGGCAAGGCCGCAACACTCGCCATCGCCGCCGCCGTACTGTTCTCCGTACTGTTCTTCGCCCTCGTTGCCTATCTCGGCTGGGCTGAAGAAACGGCGAACACCATCATCCTCCGCGACGGCAGCCGATCATACGCATGCCAGACCAGCAGAATCTCACAAGCGCCACACAACTGCAAACCGGTCAAGGAGAAATCATGAGCATCGGATACGTGGAATGCGCCCACTGCGGCGAGACTGTGGGCACATATTACGTGACATGCCCCCTACTGCGGGTACAAGCTCGACAAGCCGGAACCGTTCTTCCCGCTCTCCCTCGACTAGGACGCGAACCAGCCCGGAAAGGAGATTGACCGATGGCAAGGAGCGGATACGTGCAGCTCGTCAACGGCTTCTACAACAACGACAAGATACGTGACCTCGTGCGCATGGGACACGCCGACTCCGTTGGCATATTCTGCATGGCCCTCTCGCTGTGCGGCGACAGGCTCACGGACGGCTTCATATCACGACGCGCCTTGCTGTCGAACATCGGAGCCACACCGGAACAGGTGCAGGCTCTCGTGGACGAGGGGATGCTCGAAGAGGTGGACGAGGGCTGGATAATCCACGACTACACCGTCCACAACCGCACCAAGGAACAGGTGCTGCACGCGCGCGCCGACGCCAAGGAACGCAAAAGCAAATCCCGGCATCACGCCACTGTCACAAGCATGTCACAGCGTGACATCGCTGTGACATCGGGACAAACACCAGAACACCAGAACACCAGAACACCAGAACACCAGAATGAATTATCTAAAGATAATTCACCTCCCCCTACCCCCTCAAAGCCTGACTTCGATGGACTGCTCGACAGTCTTGAGCGTATTTACCCGACGAACAGGTTCGACGGGAAGACATCTCAGGCTCGAATGCAGTTGGAAATCGAATGGCCCAAGATCGTGAAAGCCGCTGGCGAGGCTGACCCGCGTGAGTTTCTTGAAGCCAAAACCCGAGCGTATGTCGGGGCCACCGAGGAACGGTTCGTGAAGACGTTCAGCCGGTTCATCGGCGGGGAACTGTACGCACGCAACTGGGAGAAACCCAAACCGGAGACACCGAGTCCACGGCAACAGCCGGTCAAGTCACGCAGCCAGCAGAATCTCGAAGCGAACATGGCGAAGACCTGGCAGTACATGACCGAGGAGGAGCGGGCCCGATACTCGCAGGGAGGTTTCAATGCTCAGCAAGGGTGAGGCGGCGGCGTTGTTGTCGCTGATTAACGCGCATCACGGCAACGCGCAGTGGGATGATGTTCAGCTTGATGCGTTCCATTCGGAACTGCGTTCGGACATCACGGCGGTGGAGGCGCGTGAGGCCGTTCGACGCTTCTACGCGGACAACAGCACGGGTCGCTGGTGTGGTTCCGGCGACATCAACGGCATCGTCCGCAAGCTGCGCAACGGTGCGAAACCGTCCGAAGCGCAGATAGGCCTGGAGTGCGAACGTCTGGGACTAGTGGAAGATCAGGCGTGGTTGTATCGCCGGCAGCGCATGATGGGCCGTTCCCCGGACGAGTCTCGACAGGTGGCGTTGACTGCGCGTGACCCGCTGCGCTTGCCGCCCGCGAAACCCAAGCGCCGGCGTGAGGGCGGTGGTTTCAATCCGGGTTTGGGCGTGACATTGGACGAGGTTCTGGCGACACGCCGTCCGGCTGAACAATAACCGGTTTGATGGCATAATTGGGAGTTGCTGACACGTCCGAGACCTTCAAAAAAACCGAAGGTCAAGGTCACTATTGTCTTTTTCCACTGAAAACACGAGGCTCTGCCGCTACCACGGTTGCTGGCGGGATATCGTCACCGACGCGCCGTCGCCGCTTATCGGACATGGCGTCGAACCGAATCTGAATCTCCTGTGCGACAAGCACGCCAGCCAGTTGACCGGCGACCTGCGATGGTTGGAACGCAGTCTGCCCGACCTGTGCGAGTATCGCATCAACCGCGCCTACGGGCACAAGAACGGTGGCGGCGGTCAATCCGGCACTGCGCCCGCACCGTTACGCGAGGCCCTGCATGATCTGCTGTACGCGGACGATGACCACGGTTATCCGGGGTTGCAAGGCACGTTGTACGAGTGGGTGCGCAGTCTGAAAATCAATCTGCCCGAGTCCACGCCACTGTCGGACATGGTTCGCCGTATCGCCGATCATCCGAAACTCGTGGAGCATTCGAGCACCCCTGTGTATGCGGAACTGGTTCACAGTCTGACACGCAAGCTGCGTCGTTTCCTCACGGACGATGACGGGGAAACCGTATTGTACGGGCCATGCCCGGCCGACAAGTGCTTGGGTCAGCTTTCCTGCTATGCGGACGCGGAGACGGCGAAATGCCCGAAATGCGGTTTCAGTATGCCGGTAGCCCTTATCAGGGCGGAACGGGTGAAACGTCTCCTCCAATCGGAGGCGGTGAGAACCCGTGGCGAACTGTTGGACATCATCAAGGCGTGCGGAATGCGCGTGAACCGCAGCACTTTGCGCAGTTGGATACATCGAGGCCAGTTGCCCCAGCAGGGCGAGGATGCGTACAGCAATCCGCTCTACAGGTTCAGTGACTTCTACCGTCTCGCGTCCGGCCTGTCGGAGGACGCGGACGTGTGGGAGATCATGCAGGTTTCGCAAAACCAATCCAAGGAAGGAGACACCAAGTGAGCAACCAGATTCAACCATTCGACTTCAACAGCATTCAGGTGCGTGTCCTAACCGACGAACACGGCAACCCGTGGTTCCTTGGAGCGGACGTATGCGCCATTCTCGGTACGGCCACCAACCATATTCGGGAATACCTCGATGCCGATGAAATCACCAATATCCGTAGTACGGACATTGCCCAGAACGGCGGCAAGGCACCCGTTTTCGTGTCCGAGTCCGGCTTGTACTCCCTCGTGTTACGCAGCCGCAAGCCCGAAGCCCGCGAGTTCAAACGCTGGGTGACGCATGAGGTGCTGCCATCGATTCGCAAACATGGCGCGTACATGACCGAATCGACTTTGGAAAAGGCAGTCACCGAACCCGACTTCCTTATCCGACTTGCCACACAAATCAAACAGGAGCGGGCGGAAAAGGAGAAGGCCCAAGCACAGGTCGAACGGATGCGTCCCAAAGCGTTGTTCGCTGACGCTGTGGAAACCTCGAAGACCAGCATCCTCGTGGGCGACTTGGCGAAAGTCCTGAAAGGCAATGGCGTGGATATTGGCGGCACGCGCTTGTTCGCGTGGCTGAGGGACAACGGATGGCTGATGAAAACCGGCAGCTCTCGCAACATGCCCACGCAGAAATCTATGGAATTGGGATTGTTCGAGATCAAGGAAACCACCGTGGTTCACTCGGACGGTCACACGACCATCAACAAGACACCGAAAGTCACGGGCAAAGGTCAGACGTTCTTCGTCAACAAGTTCCTCGGACACAGGGAGATTACTCAATGAGAATCAATCTTGGTACCACGGAAGTGGAATTGAGCTTGTATTCCAAGGCGCTTCAACTAGCCACGTTCACCGTGGAAGTCCCGGTGGTGTGCGAACTGGAACCGGACAGCGTGTGCATAGGCGACGACATGCAGCCACGCGCGCACGTGACAGTGACGCTGCCGCCCGACGGTTCCGTCGAAAAGGCCGTTGGAGCCGGTGTTGAAGCGTTTCAGAAGGCGTTCAACGAGTCGATGGAATCGAGGGGCATGTGAACCGGCTGAAACGACTGTTGCACTTGGAGGAGCCGGAACCGGTCGAAAAACCGGAACCTGAACCACCGGTAGTGGAACCATGCCCCATCTGCGGACTCGTACCCAAACTGAAGCATGTGTGCGTCACCCGCAACTACCGCGACTACTGGCTGGAAAAAGACTCGTGGCAGCTCTTGGAATGGTGCGATCACGTCGAAAGCATCCTTTCGTTCGCCTCGTTTTTTGAAGACGAGAGTGTTCAGAAGTGGAATACCGGTTGCAGACGGTTGAAGGCAGTGGTTGACGAGCCGGTTCCCGAATGCCCTGTCTGCGGGGAGAAACCCGTCGTGCAAACGGACTCGGAGTCGGATATTCCTCAGCTTGTCTGCTCATGCAACGAACTGTTGAGCAATGTGGAGATAACCAACGTCTATCAGCGCAAACACGAGTGGATACGTCGTTGCGTGGCGTTGAAACGCAAGCAGGACAACGTGAGTGAAATGGAACAACTGATCGGAGAAACACAATGAACGGACATTATTCGGTTATCACGAATTTCGGCTGTCATTGGACATGCCCCTACTGCATCGTAAGGAAAACCGGATTGAACGTGCCGGTGACGGACATGCAGGCCACGCTGCGGACCATCAGCCGTGAAAGCGAACGCCACCCCATGAGGTTCCTGAGCTTCAGCGGCGGCGGAGACCCCCTGTTCCCCATGCGCGAGCCGGAAGCGTCGAAACGTGTCGCCTTCTACCGGGAGGCGATACGCAGGGCCGGAGACTGGCTCACGGAAACCGAGATGCACACCAGCTACTTCCAATGCGGACGCAACGTGGCTCAAGTCATGCAGCAGGTCAGGTTCAGCCGCGTGGTGTATCACATGCGTCCCACGAGCTTGTCCGATGACGTGGCGTTGGCATTGCCCCGCAAATGGTTCGACGGTCAGAAGGTGCGTGTCGTGTACGTGGTCACTCCCGATTTCACGCCGGAGCGTATCGACCGGATAGCCGGTCTCGTGGCCGATAGTAACGTGGTTGATGAACTGTCGTTCAGGCAGAAGGTCAACCCCGACAACACTATCGACCACACGTGCGAGGAGTATTTGAAGGCCGGCCATCAAAACCGCTGGTGGTACATCCAACAGGATGATTACAACACGTATGTCGTGAACGACCGGCTTTACACACGATTCAGCGATATCGGCAAGGAGGACCACAGGTGAGCAAGAAGATTCGCGTCGGCTGGGATGACCTGAAGCCCGGCGATTTGATTCACGTCAAAGGCAGCACGAACACATACAGGTTCAAGTCCCGCACTGATTGGCATTCCATGATTAAGGTCGAGGGAGACGGAGTTGGTGTCTCAGCCACATGGAAGCTGGGAGTCGAAAAGGAACCGGTTTCGGTGTTTCTCGTTGTCTATGAGGAGGATTTCGCCTATGCCACCCGTCCCGCACCCAAGAGGCCACGCTTGGAGGAACCACAACAGGATGGCGAGTACTGGCTGAAAGTCGATTATCCGAACCGGAAATGGCTGAAACTTATCGTCTTTAGAGGTGGATCTATATGGTTCTTCGTCATTGGTGATCTCGGCCCGAATGTTTTCACCCCCTACCCTACATGGGTTGACGTGCTTCGCAACATCAATCCACTCGAAGTATTGTCCGCTGAGGGATACTACATGAGAAAAGCAAAAGGCAAGCTATGAGCATTCTCCCCATAGCTTTGTTCATAATGTTGCTGAGTCTAATCATCCTTATCGAATCCACGAGGAAACCATGACCGAAGAGAAAACCGCGTCGTTTAAATACGAACGCTGCATCATCGACCTGACCGAGTTCTCGCATAAGGTCAGCGTGGAAGTCCGCGTGTACGACACTGAGGAAACCATGCGGAGAGCCGCCTGCATCGACTTGGTGGAATCCTCCATCGAATCCAATGACCTCGACAGGCCGATTGGAGATGCCGCGTTCGAAAACGGCACAGCCGGAATCACCCTCATGCAGTCCGCGCCAATCGACACGCAGACCAATGTGGTGAAATACGGGAACTCCCCCATGTGCGTGATCTATTTGAGCCGCGAACACCTGCTGCCGCATATCGTCAGCCATGAGTGCGTGCATGCTGCGATGGGCTTGTACAACGCCGAGATTCTCGGATACCGACACAAGGACAAGGCATGCAAGCACATGACGGTCTCAAATGAGCTTGTCGCATACGTGCAATCCGAACTGTTCCGCTGCACGATGGAATTTCTGGACGGAGCCATCAAATCGGCAAAGGAGGAATAAGAATGCCGCCCTAGTGTGCTTCCACGAGAGGCAGCGGCGTCTTATAACACGCCTATCATAGCTTGAAACCCGTGAAAATCTATTTTTTATTGATCTTCACGGGTTTCAGTGAATGAAAAGCATGTTTTCGTATAATCGGGCCCACGTTTTCCACTTATCCGTCAAAGACCGGCACGTGAATCGTATTCGTATTCGTCATCTTCCATACCAATGAATATCGGCTCCACACCGAACATGGCCTTGAACAGTTCACGTGCGAACACATCCACTTCCTCTTTCGTAGGCTTTTGATCGTATTCCGGCCACGTGTTGAACCCATTCCAATTGCGGTTTATCGGCCATGCGCCTTGACGGGTTTCCAAACGCCATTTTCCGCTGGGCATGTGGACGATGGTGGTTTTGATGGACATGATAGTTCCTCCTGAAAGAATATTCGGGCATGACGAAACATCATGCCTCTTGTACTTGGTTCGCTAATTCCCAGAAGGCCACAAGAGAGTCCCGTGGCCTCCAGTGTATCAGTGTTTTTCGTATTCCTTGCACAGATCGGCGGCGAACTTGGCGAGATTATCCGGGTCAAGCATATAGCTTTCCCCGCTCTCCCCCGCTTCGTCATACCATTTCCACACCTCATGCAAGGCAGCTTCCATACGCTTGGCGTTCAGACCGCCGATATCCGAGTTGCCGGCGTTCCCGAAACCGTCAACGACTGAGAAAGCCTCGGTCAGATTTTTAATGCCAAGAATTTCAACGCCTTTTATAGTGCAAGAATCAATCTCAGTCGCCTCGCTATCCTCAACGCTGAGATAGTCCAGAAAGCTCGAGTATGGCACCAAGACACGCTTCGCGCCATGCTTAACCGCGTAGGCCACTACGTCCTTGGCGCTAATGGGAGTGGAATGCACGTCACCATCGGCATTGATTTTGCCGATAGCCACAAGCCCCCTAAGCCCAGCCAGGCAGACGTAGAGATCATAATCTGGATTATTATTGTATTCAGCCAGCCCTCGAACCACCAACGCTATGGCAAGGTCACAAATTCCGTCAGCCTTGCCCATTGACGCCGGCGCAAGATTCACGTTGATGCGACAGTCGGGCCATGTGATACCGCTTGCTTGCATTCCGACCTTGATACGCTCTCGCGTATCGGATACGCTTGCGTCCGGTAATCCGATAAGACTGAAATATGGTAGTCCCTTTCGTAGAAACGCTTCCACCGTGACGCCATACAGGTGCTTGCCGGTCGTGTTAATTGTCTTGCATACGATGCTCATTTGATTACCTCCTGATTCCAGTCCAACATGTCAGCGGCCAACCATTGCCCGCCGCCTGAAGCATTGGCGTACAGCCAAGCCCCGTAAGAGATTCGAGCCGCCTTATCGCGTTTAAGCCATGCCTTCAGCCATATGAGACGCAGCTCCCAGCGTGGTATACGCCGCCACAACTCGGTGTTGGTGGCGGGGTCGAAACGCTCATAACGGTAGATCGCGGTAATCAATTCGCCCACTTTCTCTTGACATGAGAGCCGTCCTCGTAATCGGCGCTGACCATATCGTTGTCCAGTTCGTCAATGTCCAACAGGTCTCCAACGCCGTTTTCGTCAACCCAGTCGCTCAACTGGTTGAACGTCAAGCCTTTCGGCGCGGTGACGTGACGCTTCTCGATCTGCGTCACGCGCTGGTAAATCGTGTAGACTTCGGTTTCTTCATCCATGATGGAAACTCCCTTGTTATTGTCCGGTAAAACGATTAACGGGATAATAGACAGCTCTAAAGTCCCGTCTAAATGCTGATTTATGTGAAAACCGCACTATAGAAAGCCCATAGTGCGGTTCTAAATGATGGTTTCTATAAGAATGACCCCATAGAACAAGTCCATGAGGCCGTGAAAACGATAACGGCTATACGCTCCGCCTGTATGGTGGAATGTCCAATGTGGCTTTCAACCCGTCGTTAACATGCTCCGCGTCCCTTAACGAGAGGCGTCCGAACCATTGCAGCAGTTCGCTCCTGTTGAAGTAGAAGCGTTGCGAACAGCGCACGAGCGACGGCTTCAACAGCCCCTCGGCCTTCCAGTCGAGCAGCGGCACGTCGCCGGCCTCATCCCAATCAGTGTTGCCGGTTATCTTCGCCACGATACCCGACACCAGATCACCGTCAACCTCGGTGATAACCACCGGACGCGGCTTCCCGATACCGGGATGGTCGGGAAACTCGACCCACATCAGCCACACGTCATACAGGCGCGGTTCACTTGGCGTACTGGTCATAGACATCATCCTCCGAATCATCCCAATCGGCGGGCAGTATCACATGGCCCTTCTCCGAACGCTCGAACATGTAGGCATTGTGAACAGGCGGCACCGGATAGCCGTCAGGCATGTGCCGCGTCGGCTTGAACGGCAACCCGTTGTCCACCAAAGACTGGCGTAAAAACATGTTGACTGCGGTGCTCAGGCTCATGCCCATGGAATCGTAGAGCGCGGCGGCACGCGCCTTGACATCATCATCAATATTGGCTACCAGCTTACCCATAACAACCTCCTTAACGGTTAACAGATGGTATCAATCATATACCATATTGGGATAGAATAGTATCCGAATTTTTACCAGTAGATGTAAATCTCACCCGCCTTGTGTTTCCACCCGTCCGGCGCGTTAGGGAACGCCTTGCGCCATTCAGGTGTCAGAGATCCAAGCAAATCGGCGTAATCATCAAACGAGAACACGTCTTCATACTGTGCCTCAATATCGTGTGCCACGCCGTCCAGTTCGCCCAACATATTCATGAACTGTGGGGTTTCGCCATCGGGATACACGTATTGGGTGAGCATAAGGTTACTCCGCCAGTCGTCCAAGTATTCTCGGACGCGGTAATCGATCAACGTAAGTTTGATAGTGGCGCTCATAATAATCTCCTAAAAAATATTGATTTGGTTTGTAGAAAAATGGGTTGCCGTCCAGCGGAAGTGAGGAAAAAGCTGGACGGCAAGAATCATCAGAACAGCGGCAAAGCAAACCGCTTGTCGGGTAAATCGGTGGCGTTCAATGCCGCCAGAATCAGGTCAGACGTGTGGAGTGGAATGTTTGCGCGTACCGCCGCGATATTATCCGGCGTATACGCATAGCCAGAGGACTCCAGAACCTCACGAATCTTGCTAGTGGGTATCTTGACTTCCATCATTCCCACCCCAGCATGTCGTCGATGCACCAGCCGATAGCGCACTCATACCGGTCATACGTGGTGGAATACTTCTGTGAGAACGCCTCACGCGCCCTCTTGTCGAGCATGTCCAACGACAAACCGGTTTCGGCTATCTGCTGTTCCGCAGTATCGAAGTCCGGCGCGGTGTATGGCTTGTCCAGCTTCAGCATGGCACGACGGCGTAAATCATCGATAAAACCATGCTGGCAGTCGAAGATATCCGCCACGCTATCCGCGTTATCGGCGGCCATCTCGTAAGCCGCCTGCAACAACAGGCGTACGGCTTTCTCCCGAATCTCGCTCATGTCACGCCGCCTTAACCCACTTGTCGCGGACGGTAGCCACGTAATCGGCCACCGCCTTTTCCAACTGCCTGTCACTGCCACGCTCATAACGGGCACGGTAGGCGACAACGCACCTGCCATTGGCCGAAGCAACGTAGGCCACCTTGCGGCCCTTGCTGGTACGGAAGTGACGGATAGGGCCCAAACCTTGCAATTCGGGGCATTCCTTAGCCATCATCAGGTCAGGCATCGTACAATAGGAGACGGCGAAACTGTTCACCTTCGGCGGCACTTCGGGAATCTCCTGTGTATCCGGCGCGGGTTCATCATCCATGAACTCGTCTTCCAATATCGCGTCCTCGGGCATAGGCACCGGCCACTGAACATTGCTCGTGAAGCGTTCCTCCTCACACTTCCAGTTTGCATCGATCGATGGGTGCGCGACAATGCCGCCAACCGTTTTAGCGTCCATTCCGGTAGGTACCGGCACCGGCACTGTCTTCATACGCTCGGAATCGGGTATGAGCATCCAACCATGCTCAAGGTCAACGGAGCTTGACCTCATGCCATTCAAAAAGTCCTCATACTGGACTCCCTTGGCCTGAACATTCCACGCCGTGCCCTGCGAAGTCTGGGAAAGTGACCAGACTCGTCTAACCCGAGCGTTCACATACCGAACATCATATTTCGAGCCGTCCTTACGCAGTCGAACCCACATGCCGCTCACCGCGTTGAAAGCACGGGACGGGTCATTAGCCAGCTTCTTCATTTCGATTACCTCATTTCAAAGATTGATTGTCAGATTTGCACGCCACGGTGATAGGCGTAATCGCCATACACGCAAGTGGCAGTGTCGTTAACGCCATAAGGCGTGGAACATTGGGGAGTCGGTTGGATAAAACCGACACCACGTAGAATCAGAATGGCCGCGACAAGCGCGGCCACAAGCAGAACACGACGGGCTTTCAACAGCAGTCACACTCGCATGTCCAACCGGCACCGCACCTGACGCATACAACCTCGGTGTAATAGCAACCAGTGCCGTCGTCTTCATCGATAACTTCGGACGCTGCGTTACCTAATGCCGGATAGCCGCCCTCGTTGTAGATTCGAGCGACTTCACGGCATGAGACACCGTTGGCGGCTGTCATGTACGCATATTCGGCCCAGAACGGCAGAGCATCGAACACGCGCCGCCAATCATCCTCACCTACCCATTCACCGGTGTTCAGGTTCACGTGGTAGATGCCCCACCAGTCAGGGTTACGTTCGGCGGCGTAAGGCGCTAACAGCGTTTTGGCTTTACAGCAGATGTCTGAAATTTCCTTGGAATCAAGCATGATTAGTCCTTAAAACAGGTGGGGCACGGCCGCAACGCCATACCCCCACAACGATTATTTAACGGTGGACTCGCGCCACGTAGCCCCTACCCCATTGAATTAGCTCAACGGGGTAGCCTTTGGCTTGATAATGCGATTGAGTGGCAACAGCCACGGGAAACGACTTGCAACGGTAATGGTCAATCATGGTCGATCACTCACCCATATACGCAACTGGGTTAAGTTGCATGTCGATACGCCGCCATGCCCTGACCAATTCGGCGGTAGGCGCGTACCGTTCGACAGCCGACCGGCTACCGTCGTACCGTGCGGCCATATCATTATCAAAACCGATAACAGTATCGGCCATGATATGACGCGCCTCTTTCGCCGTAATGGCCTCACAATGCCAATTGCCATCAAACACGTCGTCGGCAACCCAAGCGTCACGCTCAGCCCTCGACTCGAACACGTAGAGCTCACCCGGCCATGACCCGTCATCCCATGTCGCGCCGATACCATAAGCCCAGCGGAAAGCGTAGAAGTAGCGTGCCATCATGCCACCGCCTTAAACTCATGCGATTGGATGAAATCGTTGCGGCTGCAGACGTTCTCAGGCGGGAAAAAATTACTCGGCCAAAACGTGAATGCACCGTCCTTGAAGTAGCCTCCTTCAATCCACTCGAAACGCTTACGCCGGACACGCCGAACGGTAAGCCAGACGGTATCGTATTTATCGAACGTCACCGTCTTGTCAGTGGCTTTGACGATAACGTAGATGTCGCCGGCCAACGATTGGGCCGACCAGCCAACGTGGAAGTCGCTTGGATTCAGTATTTCTTCAGGCATGGCACACCTCCATTAGTGTGATATAGGATCTATAGGTTTGATTGATTGAAATTGCCCGAATGGGCGGGAAGCGCGGATTAATGCGCCGCGCTATCGCAGTCAAACTGTCTTAACGAAAGATTCGGGCATGTCACGCCGGAACGTGTACCCGTCGAACATATCGCCGTGCATCTCCTCAACGGCAAAACCATTGCCGCGCATGAAGTCCAGGAACTCACTCATGCCCATGCCGCCAAAGCACAGCTCATACCCGTAATCGAGTTTGTTGACCACGCGCGTGACCTGACCACTATAACCGGTGTTCACGTTCAGTTTCGGCCACATCATGAGTGTTTGCATAAGCGGGTTATCTTTCAACGCTAAATCAACTGCCGCACTCTCCTTGTTGTATCCACAGCCTGACACGGTACCGTTAGTGTAGTCGCTGCGAATGCCGGCGAGGTTGGCCCAGACTTCGGCACGCGGGTTACTCCCCCACATGCGTGACCTATGCCAGTCAACGTTAATCCTAAAAACAAGTTCCACACACATTGTTGAATCTCCCTTGAATTGATGAAGCGCGGAGACAGCCGCGCGACTGATTGAATCTGATTGAAAGTTAGTAGCGTTCGCCGATTAGCACGCCGTCTTGGTAGATGTACAGGCCGGTACCGCGTCCGTTGCCCATTCGAGCACTATCCCAGTAGCAGAGTCCAGCTTGACCCGAGCCGTCTTCGTTCTCACATTGCGGGATGTTCGCGGTATCACTACCGCAAGCGGACAGGGTGAAAAGTGTGATTAACGCGGCTGAAGCCGCCAGAATTTTACGCATGGTTCCTCACTTCCATGTGAGGCGTGCTAAGATAGCACAGCCTCGATTTGATTGATTGGTTAGAGAACTTTCAACTTAAGGCACGCGGCTAGGTAGTTGGCGCTACTTAGCCGCATTCTTTTAACGCATCAGGTCGCTCGGTTGGCAGTTGAGTGCACTGGATATCTTCAAAGCGTTTTCAAGAGTCATGTTCCGAACGTCTCGCCGCCCGGTCTCATAACTGCTGATGATTGTTCGCGCTATTCCAGTGCGCTTGGCTAGCTCAACTTGTGTTAAGTCGGCTTGTTTGCGCAGTTCCTTAAGTCCCATAGGCTTACCCGCTTTCTCTAGTAGTAGGTAAACCAATTATGACAGCAAAATGTATCATTTGCATGTAGGGAAACACTGTTAAGTTCTCAAACTTGCTTTTGTCTTGCCTGATTGGGCTTGATAATTGATAGCATAACGTATCATTTTGGTTTAAACAAATCGGCGTGTCGGAAAACCAGCACGCCGAACAGCTCACACTGACGCGAACTCACGCACCAGCGCGTGCCGCATGATGTCATCAGCGGACACGCCACGACGTTTAGCGACGGCATCCAACATGGCCGACATGTCAGCGCTTAACGAAAACGTCCGACTGACAGCATCCGCCTGAGCGACAGGAACGACAGGCCCGGAATACACCGCACCCGGCCTTCCGCCGAACTCGCCGTTATCCGCATTGTCGGCCCACTTGTCCAACATGTCATCAGTGACCACACGGCCACCCTTCGCAACAAAAGACATGACACTTCCTCCTTTACAAAAGTTTCAGTTCCCGCAGCACCTTCGGCGTCGCACGCATGGCATGGAACACATGCCAACGATCCGACTCATCTAGTACCGCCACCATTTCCAGCAAACGCCCGTACTCGTCGTATCCAACCGCCACATAACGCAACGGGTCGGTATCCTCACGCGCCATAAACCGCACGACGTTCGACCATGCCACGCGCACCGAATCAGCGGACACGTCGGGATGTCGAGTCTGGATACGCGGGTCAACGACGATATCGCCAACCGGCACGGCTCACCACCTTTCGATATAACAGGTTCCAGCGTATCCCGTCCACCTTGGGACACGCTATGAGTGCCTAGACTATGGGATAAACCCAGTGAGCTAGGCCGACTGTGTACAAGGCCCACAGTCAGGCGAAGAATTGATTAGGGCACACACCTAACAACTAATCGTTAGTGTTTTCTTTTGGCTTATCAGCCTCTAACAGTTTGCGAGGATTACTCACGCGCAAAGCGTCACAAATTTTCAGCGCAACGCCAAGTGACATGCCCTCAATCGGACGCCGCCCATTCTCGTAATCAGCGATACGCCCATAGCCAACTCCGTCGATTTTATCGGCTAGTTGACGTTGGGTATATCCTCGCTTCTGCCTTAGCTCCCTTAGACTCATAACCCACCTCACTTATGATCGGTGGGCCCAATTATACAATTCCAGACGCTCGGTTTAGCCGTCGCAAGAAGATATCGAGATATCTCCATGTCTGCCACCATAAGTGGCAACGTCCATAGCGGGGACAATTCCATGCCGGATACCCGCTCTCTTATCCTCACTAGCCCGGTAGGCTAGACGCCGGTAGACGCAACTCATTTATGCAACCTTGTTTGACGTACTCTCACTACGCAGATTACAACCGACTTTTGGCAACACTTTTTAGTTATCAATGAGCATGTCCGCCTGATTACCCGCCGCTCACTATGAGTTTTGGATAGAGGGGACTAAGTGCGCGACTAGGGACTTGCACCCTAGCGTTAGCCACTATGGCCGCGCTGATTACTTGTTGAGGTCATTCCACACGTTGTCAAACTTGCGGTATAGCTCGGCGGGGTATTCCTCGTTGTCGTCCATCTCGATACCGAGGGACATGGCCGTGAGGTCAAGCACGTTGTCATAGGTGCAGGGCTTACATACCGTGGCTAGGTCTACCGCCGCTCTAAAGGCCTTGGCTTTAATCTCCGTGGTGTTCATCTCGTGGTTCCCTTCTTGTCGTTCCGTGGTTGATAGCTATCACTATACATGCACCCCATACGGAGTGCAAATCGGTATCGCAAACCACCACCAAAACCATTGCAATTACTAGCGTTTACCGGCGTGTCGAAACCACCATAACCACCACAAAAACCGTCAAACCACAGAGCCCACGCCACTACTCCCATACCCATATAGTTGCACATACAACAGTTGCACCATGCAACAATCACCAAACATGAGCCAACATCACTCAACCTCATGCCGCCGCCGCCCACAGTCCCATAACCACGCATGTATGCGCACGCGCCCATACGCACACGCCTACGCGCGTACACGCGCGGATACGCGCACGCACACGTATGCGCACACGCACACACACGCCCACACGCACGCATGTACGCACGCATACGCGCACGCCCACACGCGCGTACACGCGCACGCGCACACATGGGGGTGGGAGAGCCCCACCCCGGTAAGACGTGGGGGCCGCACGGACAATGGTTCTGCTCGTGAATGATCTGCTGGGCTGTTTTTTGAATTAGCGTTTCATTGGTGGTGGGAATACTCTTGCAACGCTTGCTGCAACGCTTGTTGTGAGTAAAATGTCGTGTAGATGGATTGTCGGGGATTGGAGCGAAGCTCGGGTTCCTGACAAGGTGAGGCCCCGCAGTCGCGGGGTTTTCTTGTATTTGCGTGAGATATCCCAATTGGTAGAGGACGCCGGCTCAAACCCGGTGTGTTGTGGGTTCGATTCCCTCTCTCACGACTAGGCCACGCCTTTTTTGAAAACCGAACCGTCAAAACAGTTTTACGAGGATTTGTAAGGTCGAGTTCTCTGGGATTCCGTTTTGTATTGGTGTTGTTTTCTTGGACCGGGGGCGTGGCCGTGGATGATTGGCAGAGTAGACGAATGCGGCGGCTTGCTAGGCCGTAAACCGTAAAAGGTTCGCAAGTGCAAATCTTGCATCATCCGCGAGATGGTCGGTGAGGCTGGTCAAGGCCCTGACTGTCGTGGGGGTTCGACTATCCCTATATGCCCGTAGCTCAATGGTAGAGTACCGGTCTCCAAAACCGGTGACGTGAGTTCGATTCTCACCGGGTATGCGATGCCGGTAGCTCAGCGGCTAGAGCGTATGGCTACGGTCATAGGGTCGGTGGTTCGAGTCCACTCCGGTACCACAACGCCTTCAAGAAGAGGCGATTACAGGCGGTGACGGCTTCTTGGGCCATCGCCGGATGTCGGCGGCGGCTTCATGCCATGCCGTGCGGCGATAACTGAACAGCGCTCCCCTAGTGGGAGGCATGGCATTCTAGCTCATTGGAAGAGCGGCGCTCTCGTAAAGCGCAGGTTCGAGTTCGATTCTCGGGATTGCCTCTAGGAGCCGGTGGCTCGTGGACCAACATCCCCTGTATTTGGATTAACCCCGTTGGAATGCTCGCTCGCCACGCTCCCACCGGCTCCGCCCCCCTACGTGTAAGGAGTCATCGTGGCTTGGTCATCTTCCAACCGTGATGCACGGTTCAACCCCGGATGGGAGCGGACCCGCAAGCGGATATTAGAGCGGGACCACCATCGATGCCAGTGGATTGTGACCGACTGGCATACGGGGGCGAAGCATATTTGCGGCTATCCTGCCAATGAGGTCGATCATAAGGTTCGCGCGAAGAACGGTGAGCCTGATGATGATTCCCCGTCGAACCTGTGGGCGTTGTGCCCATATCACCATAAGCAGAAAACCGCTCGTGAGAGTGGTGAGGCTCGGGTGGAAAAGCGTAGGAGCCGCGAGGAGGCCGAATGGTATTCGAGGCCGGCTTTTCGATAGAGCGTTGCGCTGTGTTCGGGTGTCTTAACCCGGTGTGCGCCAAAGGGTTGTGCAGGGAGCATTACAACCGGAACTACTATTCCGGCACTCCGTTGAGGAGACTGCGCACCCGCATGTGTCCGGTGTGCTTCAAATGGTTCGACCCTGAGCGTTCCTCTCGCTTGTTCTGTTCGGACAAGTGCCGTTTGAGGTATTTCCGTAAACGTCAACTGCATCCCGAGCTGCCGTCTCGTCCTGAAACCGTGTTGCATGAGCGGACGGTGGAACCGGCTGAACGGCCTCGGATGGTTGTCGAGTCTTTCACCCGTTCACAGGTGATTGAGAAGTGTGCCGGCCGTTGCCAGAAGTGCGGCGGACTGGTCGATGTAGATAGTGCCGGGCCTGACGGCGCGGCTTTTGAGTGGAAGGTTCCTTTGGAGAAGTCGCATTCAGCGACTTTGGAGAACCGCATTCTCGTTCACGACCGGTGCAGGGGCGAAAAGCCCGTGCGTCGGACAGCCCGGAATGGGCGGAAACGGAGCGTGAATCATGGCAGGAAACGGGCGTAGGGCGTCCAAGATAGCCGCGATGCCTTTGCTGAGCAGTCCCGAGGAGCCGGTTGGGCCGGAACTGCCTGATGTTCGCCCGGATACGGGCGATGAATGGTTGCCGGTCACTCGCCGCTGGTATGAGGATTTGCGTCGTAGCCCGTTGGCTCAGCGTATGGGCGTCGGCCCTGACTGGGATTTCGTGTTGGATACGGCGCTGCTCAAGGATGATTTCAAACGTTCCCGTAAGGGGCGTTCGATTCTGGCGGCTGAGATTCGCCAGCGTGAGGCCATGATCGGCGTCACTCCGAAGGCGCGTAACGATTTGAAGTTCGACGCGCCTCAGGCGAATGATTTGAAGGCGTCCTCGTATTCGGGTTCCTCGAACGTCATCAGCATGGAGGAAGCACGTAGGCAGCGTCGGGCGGTGGGCTGATGCATGACGTTATCCCTAATCTGACCGCCGAGGATAGGGAGCGTTCGCTTGGCTGGCTTGCCTTGTGGTGGATACAGTCGTTCTGCGTCGTGGGTTCGGAGCCCGCGTATGACATGCCCGTGTATGAGAGTCCTGAGTATGCGCGGTTCTACGTGGACTGTTACGCGCTCGACAAGTATGGGCAGCGTCGTTTCAACCATGTGTTCCTGAGTCGCCCCAAGGGTTGTGACAAGTCCGGCAAGGGTGGCCGTCTGGGTTTGTTCGAGGCTTTGGGCCCATGCCGTTTCGCCGGTTGGGCGAAGGGCGGGGAAACCTACACGTTCCTCGGCCAGACTTACGAGTATCTGCCGGGCGAGCCTATGGGCCGTCCCGTGCAGGGCCCGAACGTGGTGTGCATCGCCACCGCCGAAGAACAGACGGATAACGTTTATCAGGTGATGAAGTACAACTGCGAGAACGGGCCTTTGAGCCAGTTGCGCGGTTATGGGCTTGATGTCGGTGAAACCCGTATCCTGCTGCCGGAGGGTGGTTCGATCAAGCCCGGTGCCACCGGTTCTTCCACGCATGACGGCGGCAAGCAGACGTTCATCATCGCCGACGAATCCCACTTGTACAACGTTCCCCGGTTGAAGGCCACGTATCATACGCTGAAACGTAATCTCTCGAAGCGTATGGGCGACGCCGAACCGTGGGTGTTGGAAACCACGACCATGTACCGTCCCGGCGAGAACAGTATCGCCGAGGAGACCTACAAGCACGCTCAGGATATTCGAGAGGGTCGCATCAAGGACCCGAAGCTGCTGTTCGACCACAGGTATTCGCCTTTGAACATCGAGGACCTGGGTGATGCGGGCAAACTGAAGCATGGCCTGTATGAGGCGTATGGTTCCGCCGCGAAGTCAAGGGACGGCAAGGACCATATCATTCTCGCTGACGGCAGCATCGTGCCGGTCAACGACGAGGGTGTGAGCGATGACGGGTATTCGCTTCGCTCCCCCGGCGTGGAGCCGGGCCCGTCGAAGGACGGCTGGGTTGATATTCGCGGCCCTATCGCGGATATCCTCGACCCGGCTTCCGATGTGGGCGATTCGATTCGCTACTACCTGAACAGTCTCACGAGCGTTTCCGACGCTTGGCTGTCCGAATCCCTGTTGAAAAGCCATCTCGCGGGCATCGCATTGTATGCGGGCGTTCCCGAGGGCACCGACTTGGACGAGGCAGCGCCTTGGAAGGACATTATTTCGGACGAGGACGAGATAACGCTTGGCTTCGACGGTTCGCTTTCCGATGATGCGACCGCCTTGGTCGGCTGCCGTGTCAGGGACGGCCTGTTGTTCCTTATCAAACTGGAACAGAAGCCCGAAGGCCCCGAGGCCGCTGACTGGCAGGTCGATGTGGAGGCGTTCGACCGCAAGGTTCGCTGGATGCTGGACAACTACAACGTTGTCGGCTTCTTCGCGGATGTCCACGGCTGGCGTGACCTCATTATCGGCTGGGAAACCGACTACTCGTATCTCGACCTTGTGGGCCAGCGCAACAACGGCGACCCGATCATGTTCCACACGAACAATTGGGAGTCGGACATGAAGCAGGCGTATGTGGACATGCATACCGCGTTCTGCCGTGAATGGACGGCGTGCGATGACGAGGACAATCCCGTCATCGGTGATGTCGCACTGTTGGCCGACCCGAGGCTTCTCGCGCATTTCAGAAACGCGCGAAGGAAGAACCTGCGCAGGACGAACGCCGATGGCTCCACTCAGTACCTCGTGTACAAGGAGACGCCGAACAGTCCGTTGAAGATAGACGCCTGCATCGCAGGCGTCCTCGCATATACGGCGCGTACCCGTTATCTGGAACAGGCCAGTTCCCGTGCGCCGAGGGTGCGCACCCACGTTACCCGAGTGACTTATTAGAAGGACGGTGAGATATGGCCGTGCAGTTGGAGTCGTTGGTTCCCGATGATGTCGAACCGGGAGGCGACGGCGTGGTGCTTACCCGGTTGGCGAACCGGCTGGTGAACCGTATCCCCATGCTGTGCCGGTTGAAAACGTTCTACGACGGCAAGGAGACCGTACCCACGAAGGCGGTCCCCCGCAACATGGATGTGACCAGTTCGGACATCTACCGCAGGTTCGTGGACATCTGCCCGATGAACTTGGCGAGCACGATAGCGAACGCGGTCATCACCTCGGAGAAGCCCACCGGCTTCCGTCTGGTGTCGGACAAGGCGATACGTTCCACCGCCGCAGACGACATGTGGCAGAAGTCGGGCATGAACCTGAAATCGTTGAACATGCTGCGTGACGCATCGATTTACGGTGCCGCCTATGCGCAGGCGTGGTCGACGCCTAACCCGGCCTACATTTCGAGGCTCAGCCCTTGGGATACCGTCGTTTCCGACGATAAGAGCGCGGCCATCGTCTACTCGTATGACGCGGATGAAGGCACCGAGAACATCGCCTTGTACCGTCTGGTCCGTGACGATAAGGGCAATGTGACCGACGTGTATGGTCGTGTCGCCAGACGTGAGGTGGAGTCGCGGACGCTGCCGACCGACAGTCCCGACTATGAGGATGCCGTGTATGAGCTGGCGAACGATGATTCCAAGAAGAAACCGTCGTTGCCCGCCTTGTTCGAATGGGTGGGCGCGGCCAGTTCCGATGGTCTTGATTTCGCCCGTGACTGCGGTTGCCTGCCCATCGTCCAGTTGAAGACCGCGACCGGTCGAGGCCAGTTCGAGCCTCATCTTCCGACGTTGAGCGCCATCGACCAGCAGCGTTTCCAACGTTTCTGCATTCAGGAGATGCAGGCGTTCAAACAGCGTTGGGTGTCCGGCGACCTTCCCGAGTATTACACGAAGCAGGACCCGGCCGTGAAGGCCAACCGTGCGCGTGCCGGCGAAAAGATCGACTACTCGTCCTTGTTCGAGCTTGGCCCCGCCGCCTTGTGGCTGATGCCGAAGGACGCGAAGATGGGCGAAAGCTCCGTGACGGACATCACGCCGATTGTCTCCGCCGCGAACACGGACATCAAACAGTTGGCCGGCGCGTCCGGCACCCCGTTGTCGATTCTCAGCCCTGACGTTTCCGGCAGCGCGGAGGGGGCGAAGCTCACCACCCGCATGTTGAGGCTCAAGGTGCAGGACATGAACGAGCGTGCCAATGATGCGTTCGTGCTGTTGCTTCGCATGGCGTTGGTCGCAAGCGGCCAGCAGTCCGCCGCCGATGAACGTTTCGAGACGATGTGGCAGCCGGTCGAGACTCCCACCGATTTGGAGCAGGCGCAAGCCGCCAACTATGTGAAGGGACTGCTGCCGGTCAAAACCATCATGCGACGGTTCCTGAACATGAGCGAGATGGATATAGCCGAAGCCATGCAGGACTTGCAGGACACGGCTTTCGCCACCGCTCTGAGTCAGGAGAACACTCTGGTCGAAGGCAAGACCTCACAGCAGTCGGCTCCCATCTTGCAGGACACGTTGGATTCGACATCGACCATCCCTGACCTGAACGACGTTCTGGGCGACGAGACGTTGGACTCCACCAATGAGGTGACGTGATGGCCGACATGACACAGGCGCTGACCGTCATGGAACGGCAGCGTCAGGCGCTGGTCGACGCCTACGTGCAGCGTGCGTGGAACATGTGGAAGTCGCTCGACCCCGCCGACTGGTGGAACGACGCGATAACACAGGGCGTGTCCGCGTGGATAACACAGAATCAGATCGCGTTCATCAAAGCCATGCGTCATCTGGGCGTCTCCTATGCGGACGTGATGCTCGGCATGGTGAACGTGCCTTCGGATGGTCAGATTCCCGAATACATCGTCACAAGGGACAACACCGACCCGTGGGCGGTGAGCGTGCGTCCTGCCGACGCCTATCGGAGCATGGCCGTAAGGGACCCGTCGATACGCCCGCTGGCATGGGACAATCTGGACGATTACGTGCAGAAGGCCGTCGATGATTGGCTTGACGCCGCCGTGAAACGGTTGACGGACAATGCGAACACCGATGGTCAGATAGCCATGAACAGTGCGGCCACGCAACGATTCCACGGTTCCGGCGTCAGAAAATACCGTAGGGTCATACACCCCGAGCTTTCCAAGACCGGCACGTGCGGCCTGTGCGCCGTCGCGGCCACGAACGTGTTTTCCACGGCCGACCTTCTGCCCATGCACAACAACTGCAAATGCACCGTCGCCCCGATCACCGCGAACAATGACCCCGGTCTGAAACTCAACCGGGAGGATTTGGACGCCATCTACAGGAAGGCTGGCAGCACGTCAGCCGCCGACCTGAAAAGCGTGCGCGTCATCATGGAATCGCATAGCGAGATCGGGCCGATTCTCACGCAGTCCCAGTGGCGGCGTGAATACGATGACGGCACTCCCGCGCCGGAATGGCATATCCCCGACCTGAAGATGACGCGCACCGCGTTGCAGCGCATGTACGCGAGGGCTATGGAGTTCCAACAGCATTATCAGAAAGTGCTGGATACGGGCGAGGAAGACGATTTTCCATTCGAGGGTCGAAAGTACAGCTTCCGGCCTTCGGTGCATTTAAGACAAGCCATGTCCTATCAGAGGGCGTGGCTCCAATACCTGCGGTCGACCCTCGGTTTGGCCGCGTGAATGAAAGGGGCGGGCGGATGCCTACCAAGGAAGAACAGAACACTGCCGAAACCGAAACGGTTCAGCAGTCTCAGCCTGAAACGGGCGCGGCAGAAACGACCGCCGACATTCAGGAAAACAATGAAAACGTCAAGCCGGAGGGAAACCCCGGTGACAACGAGCTCGCCAAGTGGAAGGCGATGAGCCGTAAGAACGAGAAGCAGGCCGAAGCGAACCTCAAGCAGGTGCAGCAGGTTCAGGCCGAGCTTGCCCAGGTGCGTGCCGACAACGCGCGTCTGATTGCGAAGAGCACGTATCCGCAGGTCACTGACAAGGTGTTTGAAGCCCTGTACAAGGGTGATGGCACGCCGGAGGATATCGCGGACTTCGCCAAGTCCTATGCGGAGCTCAACCCCATCCAACCCGGTTCGCCGTTGGGCGTTCAGCCGAACGGTCGTGTTCAGGTGCCGGAAGCCGAGGCTCTTCGCAGCGTGGGCCGAAAGGCCGAGAACCCCGAGGGCGAGTTCAATCCGAAACCAAAGCGCGGCGACGCCTACAAGCGTGCGATGGACCGTCAGAACGCCCGCCGCCGCAACCATAACAAGCAAACCAAATGAAAGGAGCCATACTCATGGCGCTTCCTATTGAAATGGTGCATGGCACCGGCCTGACCACCGTTGAGGAAAACAATGAGTGGCGTTTCGGCGAGCAGACGGGCGGCGTGGTCTCCGTGACCATCGTCCCCGAACTGTTCAACGTCGATGACGAGACTCTGCGCAACAAGTACCTGACCGGGGTCAGCCCGACAGCCACGACCATCTACATCCGTTCCGGTATTCCGCTCGCCAAGATCACGAGCGGCACCAACAAGGGCGCTTACGGCCCGTATGACCCGAAGGCTACCGATGGCCGTCAGACCGCCATCGCCGGCCTGTTGGAGTCCGCCGTCGCCGTGAACGTCACCTATTCCGGCTGGCAGGTCGATGACACCTATGTGGGCCTTCGCTACCGTGGCGACATTATCAAGAGCAAGCTGCCGGTCGTTCCCGCCGACGAGGCCAAGTGGGGCGGCTGCTTCTACGATGTCGAGGATGATGCTGTCACCGCATTGTCCGGTTCGGCTGGCGCTGCCGGTTCCGCTGGTGTGGGCGTGAAGTCCATCACCTTGACCAAGAACACCTCTGGTGCCATCACCGGTGGCACTTGGGTCGGCACCGACAACAAGTCGAACACCATCACCATCGCCTGACACCCCGTCTAAACCGATTCTTTGAAACCCGCCCCTCGTGGCGGGTTTTCTCATATCTGAAAGGAAATATCCAATGGCGTTGGACAAGGAAATCTTCCCGCCGAGCGAAGCCACCGAGGTTGCGCAGGCGGGCTTCGATTACGTGAACGGCATTCTCCCGTTCTCCACCATGTTCCCCATCCAGTCCAATGACGGCGAATGGACCGTCTCTTGGACGCCGAATCTGCCGACGCTCTCCACGAACGCCATGCAGCGTCGTGCGCTGGACGCCGAGATCGGCCACACTTCGATGGTCGAACAGTCCGCCGAACAGCATACGGGCCTTCTGCCCCTGTCCGGCATGGACCACATCACCGAACGTGATATGGCCAAGCACGCGAACGACAAGCAGTTCATCCACGACAAGGCCGAAGCCAAGACCACGCATCTGGGCCAGTCCGCCGGCGTGACCCTTGAACTTGAGTCCATCTCCGCGATGATGGATGGCAAGATCACCATCAACGAGAACGGTGCGAACGTTGTCTACTCGTTCGGCCGTCCGGCCAAGCAGCATAATCAGACTCCGACCACTCTCTGGTCCCAGGCTACTTCCGACCCGATTGCCGACGTTCAGGGTTGGATTGAGGTCATGCGCAAGAACAAGGGCCGTACACCGCACGCCGCGTTCACCACGTCGAAGGTCATCGACGCATTGCGCGTCAACGAACAGTTCCGTCAGGAAGTGTCCGGCATGGACTTGGCTCATTCCAAGCCGAAACTGTCCCGCGACGAGGTGCTGGGCGTTCTCGCCAGCCAGCTTCAGCTGAACGACGTGCGTATGCTCGACCTCGAATACGAGAACCTTGAACTGGACGGCGGCTTCAAGATGGACGTGGACACCACCACGCTCATCCCCGATGCCACGTTCGTCATGCTTCCCTCGTTCAACGACCCGACCCTTGGCTTCACCGCTTCCGGCCCGACCGCCGAAGCCCAAAACTCCGAGTATGAGATCAGCAAGAGCGTCAACGACGGTCTTGTCGCCGCCATGCTCTCCCATCAGGCTCCGGCCAACTACGATATCTGGGTCAACGGCTCCGCGCTGCCCGTATTGCAGGATGCCGTCAGCACGTTCAAGGCCAACGTCCTGTAGGAGCCGTCATGGCAAGCGTTGACGGCATCGACTGGATGAAACACATGCAGGTCAGTCTGCTTGACCAGCCCGGGCTAGCCGACGCCTATCCGAACGAATGGGTGAAGTCACGTTGCCGTATCGCCGCCGAAATGGCGTTGACCGAATCCGGCGACGCGGAACCCCGTCTCAATTCGGGCGACCTGAGCGAGGACACGTTCGCCTACGTGGTCTGCTCGATGGTGATTCGCGTCATGCGATGGCACCGGTTCAAATCCGAGTCGAACGGCAACTATTCGTATGAGGAGCATGACCCCCAGCCTAATCCGCCCGCCTATGATGCCAGTCCCAACCTGTATGTGAGCAAACGCGAAAAGCAGTTGCTTGACGGTTACGCGGAGGGACACGGCCCCGTAGGCACCATTGGTGTCGGGTTGAGCCGAATCTACGGATTGTGAGGCCCTATGGCCGATGAAACATTGGACTTGGGACACCTTTACGACGGTGTTGATTTGGATGAACTCGGCGGCGGGCACCTGTACGACGATACCGAGTTGGAGCCTCGTATCACGGATGACCTTCTGCACCGCGACATGATCGTGGTGCAGCCGATGAAACCGGTCGAAACCGTCTACGGTTCCGGCACGGTGCCGGATGGGGACGCCTCCTACTGTTACTGCTCGTTCGAGCCTCGAATCAATAAGAACAGCACGTTTTCCAAGAACTGGGCGCAGGACACCACGCCGCAAACGACCGGTGGCCTGCGTGAGGATGCGTTGGCGATCGTTCTCGCGCCGGAATGGCATGGGGACATCAACACGCAGTTCTGGCTCGATAACGCCTGTTACGAGGTTGACGGCCCGCCTATGGAGATGCGTCACGCCTCGGATGCCGCCCACCATTGGAACATCACCGCGAGATGCATCGGCCATGCGACCGAGGACAACGGGTTGAAACCGCCTGTCCCGCCCGAGGGGAGCCGCACATGGGGTACGTGAAGCTGAAGCCCGCAAGGGTGCTGAACCGTGACATGGCGATACTGTTCGGAGCCGAAGCCACCCGTCCCGTGGCGGAGAAGGTCGAAGCGAAAGCCAAGGCGCTGGCCGACATGAAGGCGAAGCACTCGTCCGTCGCCAACCGCATCGACATCAGCACTCACGCTCACGGCACGCATACCGCCGTGATCATGAGCGTCAAGGGCCGTGACGGTTCCGAGATCGCCTCCCACTTGGAGTTCGGCTACTTCAATCGGTGGCTGGAACACAAGTACGGCATCAAAAGTCCGAGTGCCTGGATGCCGGGATTGTTCATCATGTCGGAGGCGAAATATGTCTGACCCCACGATATTCGACCTTTCCGTAAGGGAACAGTTGGATGCGGTCGCCATGACACGCGCCTACCTGGACGCCGTCGAATGGAAGAACCGTGATTTCAGGCCGGTCATCCAACCGGAGGTCACGCCCGCCACGGATTCGCTCCTGTTGTCCCATGACGTGATTCTCTACCATTGCGGTGCTCCTGAGCAGCCCGACTGGAATCTGAAGGCTTGGATATGGCAGTACACGCTGTCTTTGACGGTGTTGGGCCGTGACCCGGAACGGGTGGCCCGCATCTGCGGATGGCTGCACCGTTGCATATCCGCATGGCCCTACCGGCCCGGCACCGACTATGGGAAGATCGGGCGGATAGTGGACAATCCCGGTTTCGAGTCCCGGTCTTCCGGCGACATGACCAGTTCCAAAAGCATCGTCGCGTGGACTTCCACGAAACGCATACAGGCCGCGTCCCCACGCGGCTGACCTTATCTGAAAAACCATCAATCACACAATCAGACCCCGCACGCCTACACGGCTGCGGGGTTTTCCATATTTGAAAGGAAAACGATATGGCTGACGAAATCGGCATCCACGACGACGGCGTGTTGACCGCCGTCCGAGGAACGATCTTCATGGCGAAGGCCGAGACCATCATTACCTCCGCACTGCTCAAGCAGTTCACCGTCGAGGCGGCGACCGTGGGCGTGGGCGACGACATGTGGACGAACCTCGGCCACATGTCGAACGACAACCTGCCCGAGTTCGCGTTGGACGGCGGCGACGCCACCACGTTGAGCACTTGGCTCAAGGCGGCGTTCCGCACCCAGTACGCCCAGACCACCGGCACTGTGACGTTCAATTCGGTGCAGGGCGACAAGGGCACGTTCAAGACCTTCTACAACGCGGTCGATATGACCGGCGCCGGCGTGGCCTTCTCCTTGGAGAAGACCCCCATCAACAAGTCCCTGTTCATCCTGTGGTCCGACACGAACACGACCGGCCGTGCCGGCCTGCTGCTGCCGAACTCGGACATCGCGTTCTCCAGTCTGCCTGCTCTTTCCACGGATTCGTTCGTGGAGTTCTCCGCTCAGGCGAACATCAAGACATCCAGCGTGCTTCCGCATGACAAGAACGGCAAGTTCACGTCCGTCGCCTACTTCGCGCCGTCCGACTTCACGGTCTGACCCGTCTCTTCCTTGCCGCGTCTCCTATCCGCGCGGCAAGGAACCCCCTCTTTCCACGGATAGGGCTTTTCAGAATCATTCTTTTCCACGGATAGGAGCCGATGATGGCAGAGAACACTAAGAACACGACCGACAACGCGAAGATGCCGGAGACATGGGACGAGCTCAAGGAGCAGCCGCTGTTCGCGGGACTGCCCGACATGGCGAAGCCGCAGGAGCTGAACGTGGCCCAGTCCGCCGAGTTCTCGGTGACATGGCAGCGCATCTCCGAACGCAACGGGAAACTGGGCGACATGGGCTTATTCGGCGACGATGAGGCCGACAAGCCGAAGAAGAAGCCGAAGTACGACGAGTCCGAAGCCGTCATCCTCATGGCCGAGATCGTGCAGTACGCGGACATGTTCTACCGCGAAATCGCGGCCGACGAGAAGCAGTGGGACGAGTTCACCCGTGGCCGCACCTTGGAGAACCTGTACGTGCTGCTGGTGTCCCTGACCACGTTCTATTCGGTGGCACTGGGAAAATCAAGCGCCTCCAAGACGCGCTTGGAGAATGCAGAGTAGCGGTCTCGGCCGACTTCCAACGCTTCTACAACATCAACCTCCCCGCCAGTATGGGCCGCATGGAGCCGTCATGGCTGTGCGACCTGCTGGACGGTTTGGAGGGCGTTGACGGGAGCCTGTACCGCGCGTGGATGGCCGAACACCATCCGCTCCCACGGGAAGACGCGAAAAGCATGCCGCGTCTTTCCTACCTCACCTACGGGCAGTCGCAGATGCTGATGCTCAGCATGACGAACCAGCTTGAGATGATTCGCGTGATGATCGCCCGCATGATGGGCGACAAGAAGTCGAAGCCGCAGCCCGTCTATCCGCCCGGCACCGTGGTCAAGCCCGATTCGGTCGGGCCGAAATCGTTCTCCACGGCGGGCAAGTCGTTCGCCCAGATCACGGGCATGTTGGGTGCCGTGTTCGGCGGCAACAGTTTCTAGCAGAAAACCCCTCGCATTCCACGAGGGGTTTTCGTTTATCCTCCCGGAGGTTTTCTCATGGCCTTGTATTCCGCTGGCGCGGTCGGCGTCGATATTCGCCCGGACACCGATAATTTCTGGAAGATTCTCAACGCGGAACTGCATTCTCGTCACCCTGAGGTCACCGTTGATGTGAACACGAAGGGCGTCGCACGCGCCAAGGAGCAGATGCGCGACCTTGACGGCAAGACCCTCACCAACGTGGTGAAGATCGACGGCGACCCGTCCGGCTTGCGTGCCATCGACAAGGCCATGCAGGCCCAGCGGAAGCAGTGGGAGAAGAAGCCGGTCACAAGCAGGTTCGACTTGGACGATACGTCGTTCAATGAGAAGATTCACCGGCTTTCCAACCAGATCAAGCGGACCGCCGGCCAGACGGAGGCGTTCGTCAAGAAGTCGCAGAAATCCGTGGCCGACAGTCTTCAGGACAGTCTCTCCCGCATGCGTTCGGCACGCGCCCTCTACGACAAGGAGGCCACGGCCGCATCCCGCAGGCAGACCATGCTCATCAAGGACGAGCACGCCGCCTACGACATGTACGCGGAGGCCATCGAGAACGGGCGCAAACGTCAGGAGCAGTTGACCCGCAGCCAAGCCGATGTCAGTAAGACCCTTGACTGGTCCATCAAGAAGATGAAGGAGCTGCGCGAGGCCGGGAACATCGACACCGCGAACTGGTACAAGAACAGTCGCATCCCCGAGCTGCGCGAACAGCTCAAGGGCCTGAAAGCCGACCTGAAGGCGGTAGGCAAGGAGATAGCGGAGAACAAGAAGGCGCAGAACAAGCTCTTCTCCGCCGATTTCGACAACAAGGTAGCGGCACAGCAGCGTCTTATCGACTCCAACACCAAGAAGTGGGAGAAGGCGACCGACGCCATCTCCAAGTATTCGGACGCCGAGCTCATGCGCAAGGCGCGGCTCAAAGACTTCAACCGTGAGAACGACCGGCTGTTCTCCGGCCTGAACAAGATTCTCGACCTTGAGGAGAAGTCCGAGAAGCTGAACCGCAGGCAGCTCCAGCAGCTGTCGAAGCTCACGGCCGGCCAGAAGGCGTTGGCCGAGGTGTTCGAAGACACGGGAACCAGCGTCAAACGCCTCAACGCGGTACAGAACGATTCGCGCCGCACGATGGACAAGCAGCGCAAGACCGCCCGCGAACTGACCAGCCTGTTCGACGAGCAGGAGACCCAGATCAACGCGCTTTCCGCCGCGTTCCAGAAGTTCAAGCCCATGGGCATCGACAAGAACCTCGGCAAGGAGCTCAACAATACCTTCGACCAGCTGAAGAAGCTGCGCGACTTCGCATCCCGCAAGCCGATCACCGCCAAAGCCACATTGGATAAGACCCAATGGGACAAAAAATACGCGGAACTGATGTATGACGCGGAGAAGCTGCGCGCCAAACTCGACCGGGAGCATGAGGTCAACGTCCGCGTCAAGGTGTGGGAGGACAACGCCGACAAGCTCGAAGCCCGGTTGGAGAAGCTGCGTCATACGCGCCTCGACATTCCCGTGGACTGGCAGGTCGATCAGGAACGAATCATCGCGTCGATGCGTGAGACCGCCGCCAAGATCAAAGCCAATCCCGAACGTCGTTGGGAGCTTGAAGCCGACCTCGACCTGCAAATGCATCGCGCCGAGGAGAAGCTGAAGAAATTCGAGGACAAGAACGACGAGCTGAAGATGGATTTGGACTTGGAGACCGCGTTGGCCCGAGCCCATCTCGCCTACTTCACCCGCCCCCGCACCATCGACATCTTCGCTAATTTCAAGGGCACTGACCTTGGCAAGATTTTCTCCGGCATGACCAGTGGTGCGACCGGTTTGAAGGGCGTGCAGAACCAGTTCGACAGTCTTGTGAACCTGTTCGACAAGCTCGACAAGGTGGTTCCCAAGTGGTCGATTCTCGGTGCCGGCGTCACCGCGTTGGGTGCCGGACTCCTGAACCTGGGACGCACTGCGGGTGGTGTCGGCGTCAGCCTCGTGTCCATGAGCAAGGCCGCGTTGGCCGCTCCCGCCGCGTTGGCTGGTCTGGCGTCCGCAGGCTACGTGGGCTACCGGGTGTTCGGTGATTTGAAGGAAAAGTTCGATGTTACCAAGACCTCGCTGGCGAACCTGAACAAGGAGTTGGGCGACAACGCTTGGAACGAGTACGGGGATAACCTGTACCGTCTCGCCAACGACGTGGCCCCCTCACTGTCCAAGGGTTTGAACGGTATCGCCGTCGAGGAAGGCAAGGTGCTCAACGGGCTTATCGACGTGGTGCGCCAGTCGAACGAGGCCGACCAACTACCGCGTATCTTCGAGAACACTCGTCTCGCGGTGTCCGAACTGAACCCGGGCTTGCAGTCACTGGCCCGCGCGTTCCTCGGCTTGGGCGACCAGTCCAGCCAGTATCTGCCCCGCATGGCCTCCTACATTTCCGACGTGGCCGAGAAGTGGGCGAACTGGGTGGATACCGCCGAACGTACCGGTCAAGTCTCTAAGGCGATGGAAAAGGCCATCGAACAGGGCGGCTATCTGAAATCGTCCGTGTTCGACCTGATAGGCGTGTTTGAGGGCACGTTGGGTACTCTGGCGAAGACCGAGAACGGTATCCAAGGTTTTTCCGAGGCTTTGGAGAAAGCCAACAAGGCCGTTCACACCATCAAGTTCCAAGAGACTTTGGAGGCTTGGAGCGCTGGTGCGCAGGACGCGCAGGACAAGATGCGCAACGCTTTCAAGGATATTGGCGACGCCGCGTACTCGTTGAAGGACACCACTCGCGCGGTGTTCGGTGACGCGGGCCAGATCGTAGGCGAGGGCATCACTGGGTTGAGTCGCGTGTTGCAGCAGTCCGGTGGTGGAATCCGCGATTTCAGTTCCGGTGTCCGCGACGGGTTCAGCCAGGTGTTTGACGCGGTGGGTGACGCGGGCCCCATGTTCTCCGATTTGGCGAGCATGGTGGGCCAGTTGTCGCGCACGTTCGGCGGCACGTTCGCGTCCGCTTTGCGTACCGTGAGCCCGCTTATCAGCACCATCGCCAAGGGTGCCACCGGCGTGGCCCAAGCGTTCGACTCGTTGCCGGGGCCGGTGAAAAGCATCATCACATTGTGGGCCACGTTCGGTCGTGCGGGCAAGACGGCGTTCGAGTCGTTGAAGACCGGCATGTTGCAGAACATCCAGTCCACGATGCGATACCAGAAGATGCTCAGCGAACTGGGTTTGAGCGCCGAACAGGCGTCCGTGAAAATGGGCACCCTGATTAAGGCGATGAACCAGTTGCGTTCCGGCAATTATGCGGGTATTCTGTCCGGTGCCATCAGCGAGGTCAATTCCCTCGGCATGGCGGCGGAAGCTAACTCGAAGAAGCTGCTCCTTCCGGGGAACGCTGCCAAGGAGACTTCCAAGGACATGGGCGGCTTGGTCGGTGCGAACGGTCAGGCCATCGCCTCCATCCGTTCGGCCGGGGAGCAGGCCGAACAGCAGTCCGGCAGGTTCGGTTCGTTGAAGACCGGCGTGAAGAACCTGTGGGATGCGTTCGGCGGCTGGACGACGGTTGCCGGTCTGGGAATCAGCGCGGGCATCGCCGTCATCGGCAATGCGATATCCGACTACACGACGAAGGCGGAAGCATCCAAGCAGGCGATGGACAAGGTCATCGACGGCATGAAGGGCATCAAGTCCAACGCCAAGGAGGCGGCGGACGCGTTCAACGATTTCAAGTCGGAGACCACGAAACAGTGGGATGACCCGTCGCTCCTGTTCGGCAAGGACGGTGGCGGCGCGGTCACTGAATGGCTCGTCAAGGTCAGCGGCGGCTACACGTCCGCAGCCGACGCGGCCAAACGTCTGGGCATCAATACCAGTACGCTGACCGATGCGGTCAGCGGCAACGAGGCCGGCTACAAGAAGCTCGTCAAACAGTTGGAGGCGCAAAGCAAGGAGACATACAAGGCCAGCGACCAGTACGGCATGATGGTCGAGAAGCAGACCGATGCCGCCATCGCCGCCGACACGCTGTTGCAGGCGTTGAAGAAGCAGCACAAGGAAGGCTTGGAGAAATCCGTCAAGGAGCAGATGAAATATCTGCGTTCCCTCGAACAGATCTCCGATTCCTCCTCCGCGCTGTCCGACAAGCTCAGCTCGCTCGCCACGACGGTCAAGGCGAACGGTCAGGCGTTCAAGGAAAACGGCGAACTGGCTGACGCCAACAACGCCGCCTATGTGCGCACCGACAAGGCGATGAAGGATGTGGCCGCTACCGCGTTGCTGTCCGCCCATCAGCTTCTCTCCTATGGTGAGAAGAACGGTCAGGTGGAGGAGTACACGCAGAAGGCCGCAAACTCCATTTATGAGGCGCGTGAGGCCATCGTGCAGCAGGCTCAGGCCGCTGGCATGAGTGAGGAAGCTGCTGAAAGGTACGCTGATTCGCTTGGTCTGATTCCCTCTGATGTGGGTACCACGATCACCGCTCATTCGGAAATCGCCCAAGATGCGGTGGATAAGCTCGTGCAGGGCATATCCAGTCTGACCGATGGTGAGAAAGAGATCGTTATCCGGCTACGTGAAGCTGGAGTGGTCACCACGTTGGACGGTGTTCTCAGTCTTGTTGAGCAGCTGATGAAAGGCGACTTGTCCGAGAGGGACCTCACATTGCTGTTGAACGCGAATGGCAATGCTCGCTGGGAGACAGGCGAGGTCAAGGAGAATCTTCTTGCTCTCGGCATGTCCAAGAAAGCCTACAAGTGGCTGTTCTCAGGTGAGGGCAACGCTGAGGAGCGCATGCAGAAGGTCAGGGACGAGCTCGGCTATCTGAACCTGACCGACGAGCAGATACAGTGGATTCTCGACTGTATCGACCACGCTTCCGGCAAGATAAAGGACGTGGAGAAGAATAAGGTTCCCGCCGCCAAGGGCGTCAGCTTCAACATCGACGCCAACGATGATGACGCTCAGGTCAAGCTCGCGGGATATAAGACTCTCGACGGCCAGCCTATCGCACGCGCGAAAGCGTATGTGGATGGCGACAATACGGACGCCAACGAGAAGTTCCAAGAGGTCAGATTCTATGACGGGTTGACCATCGCCCGCCCGTGGGGTCGTGTTCTTGGAGAGAATGAGCAGGCTCGTCAAGCGTTCAAGGACACGGCAGCGTATGACGGTGTGACCATTTCACGGCCTTGGGGTCGCGTTCAAGGTGAGAACGAGGGTGCACGCAAGGCGTTCCGTGACACCGCATGGTACAACAACATGACTCTCGCCACAGCATGGGGTCGTGTGCAGGGCGACGATGATCCGGTGAAAACAACGTTCCAGTATTGGCGTCGGCAGTCCGGCACTGTTCTTGCCACCAATTATGTGGATATTGTCACTCGTCACAGCAGTGATGGCAAGGTCTCCGCCGCTACCGGTGGTCGTATCTATGGTCCCGGTACTTCCACTTCCGATTCGATTCCGGCGATGCTGTCCAATGGTGAGATGGTGCTTCGTGCCGCAGCCGTCAAGAAGATTGACGCCTTGTATGGCAGGAGTTTCCTGAACACGTTGAACGCGGTCGGCAGTGTGGAGAAAGCCATGCAACCGTCCGCGTTCGCGTTGAACGCTCGCAGGAAGTCTCAGGCGTATGCGACCAGTGGCCGCGTATCCACGGCGAACGGCTCGTGGAACATCGAAGTCAACCCGGTGATAAAGGTCGAACTTCCCGCGAATACGGGGAACACGACGAACAACACGGTGACTATCAACGGCGTGGAGTCCTCCGACCGGAGGATAGCCGACGCGGTGGAAACCCTTGTCGCTTCCGCCACCCGGAAACGCAACATGCGTCCGCGCTGACCGTCAGAGAACCGTTGCAAGCCAGTTTGTTTCAGCTTGCAACGGTTTCCTCCTGTTTCCTAACATCGTCAAGAAAGGTTTGTCATGGTTGAAGGTGCCGGCAATATCATCGGCGGCGGCTGGCGTTGCTGCGTACAAGCCGATATCGTCTCGCAGAACGCGACACAGGCCGTCATAGGCGTGCACATCATCTACCGTCGCACCGACCCGTCGCGCTGGGTGGCGTCCGATGCCGTGTCCGGTGGCGCTTGGGTCAATGGCGTGAGCACGAGCACGAACACGGTGAACTTCGGCTACCGGTCCTTCAACGGCGACGTGGATTTACACACCCAGCAAGTGACCGTCACGAAGCAGGAGTCCGCGCAGACGTTCTCCTGCCGCGCGTTCCTGAACATCCCATATGGTTTGCCGGGACGGTCGGAAGCGCATGTGAACCTCACGGTTCCCGGCATCACGTATGCGAAACCGAACCCGCCGAAGAACGTATCATGGACGCGGGTCAATGATTCAAGCGTGAAGGCCGCATGGCAGTCGAACTATGATAATGCGGCGCGAAAATATTGGAAGCAGATCTACGCAGACCAGTGCGTCGGCTTGAACGGCGGCACACAAGGCGCGTGGGGTCTGGTCAAGGCGTTGAACTGGGACGCCTTGAACTATTCGTACACGGGGTTGAAGGCGAACGCCCGATACCAGTTCCGTGTCGCGGCCCAGAACCCTGGCGGAGTGTCCGACCATGTGTACTCGGGCTACATCTACACGACGCCGGCCGCCCCCGTGGCGGTGAACGCGGTGAAACTGTCCGAACAGTCCGTGCGCGTGACCGTGGATGCGTCGAAATCGTATGTGCATGGCATCAGACTGCGGCGCAGGGTGAACGGCGGCGAATGGGCCGACATAACCGGAGGCACCCCCGGTGCGACGGCCGGAGGCTGGCTTCCCGACATAAACGGAATCCAGAACGTCACGTGGACCGACACCGCAGCTCCTGCGGGCCAAGTCCAGTACGCGGCGTTAGTGGGAAGACCTGTCTACGGCGATGACAACTCCAAGACCACGCTCTTCTCCGACTGGACGTACAGCAACACTATCCAGACGGCCGTGGCCCCTTCCGCGCCGACGATTCTGAACCCGACGCAGAACGGCGCGTATGTTGTCAATCAGCCGATGACGGTCGCTTGGAAACCGAATCATCCTGACGGTTCCGCCCAATCCGCCGCGCAGGTGGAGGTCACCGACCCCTCGGACGTTACGGTCATCGAAGAGCAGACCACGAACACCAGTTATCAGCGCACGCCCAAAAGCTGCGGCTCGTATAGGATTCGCGTGCGCACCAAGGGCATCCACGCCGACTGGGGCACATGGTCGAACTACGTGACCTTCACGGTCGCGAAATATCCGAACATCAGCATCAACAAGCCTTCCGGCACCATTACGGCGACACCGTTCACCGTGGCGTGGACCGTGGCGGACGATACGGGCGTCAGCTCGCAGACGCTCATCATCCAGTCGGACGGCGTGGAGAAATACCGGAAGACGATGGACGGTTCCACGCGAAGCCTGAGCATCGGCGCAAGCCAGTATCTGCCGAACAACAATTCGACGTTGACCATCACGCTCGTGGTGCGCGGCGGTTCCGGCTTGGAATCCAGCACGAGCGTCGTGAGGGACGTGGACTGGCCGGACCCGGCCGAGCCGATGGCCGCGATAGAGTCGAACAATGATTACGCGGCGTTGGTCATCGTGTCGTTCGGCGTGCCGGAGGAAGGCCAGTCGGAGACGGTCAGCGCATCCGTCATCCGTGTCATGCCTGACGGTTCGGAGGTGCTTATCGCCTCGAACCTGTTGGACCAGCAGTTGGCCGTGGACCCCATTCCCCCGTTGAACACCGACTTCCATTACAGGGTGGTCGCGTATTCGGCTATGGGCACGACCATCGCACGCATGGTGGACGCGCGCATCGAATCCGGGTTCGGAGTGTTGAACTTCGGCACGGATGCGGGTCAGACGTTATTGCTCGGCTATAACAACACGGTGTCTCATAAGCGTTCCCATTCGACCAGCGAGTTTCATTTCGCGCGGGGCGACGGGGCGAATGCTCTGCCTTCCAGCTACGAATTGGACCAGTTGGATTCCACGGTGAGCGTCACCGGCGTATGGGAGTGGGACCAAGCGTTGTGGCTGCGGATACTCTCGTTGGCTGACGGATACCCTTACGCATGGTATCGGGAGCCTTCCGGCCTGCGTGTCTACGTGAAGGCGGAACAGTCCGTGAGCGTTGACATCGCGGACAAGAAGAACATCAGCTATTCCGCCGACCTGACCCAATTGACATGGGAGGAGCCCGTCCTATGAGTGATTGGAGCAAGCCTTTCAAGGTCGCCTACCGTGTGATGCGAGTCAACAGGAACACGGGTTTGGAGACCGGACGGTTGGATTGGGTGATATCCGGGGGCAGCATCGAACGCAACCAGGACACCAATATCTGCGAATCCGGTTCCCTGACCGTGGAGGGGGCGACCGACCTGGGCACCGACCGGCTACGGATATGGGCCGACTGCACGTGGCATGACGGTTCCACGGCAAGTGTGCCGTTGGGCACGTTCCTTCCCAACATCCCCAAGCGCAGCGTGAACGGCAAGGAATCTTCCAGCCAACTGGATTTGTACGGGCTGCTGCAAGAAGTCGATGACGACATGTTCGAGTCGCCGATAACGATAGGCAAGGGCAAGAAGGCCGTGACCGCCGCCGCCGACATCCTCAAGGGATGCGGGCTTCAGGTCGCGGCCTACAATCCCGGCAATTACACGCTGAAGGATAATTGGACGTTCGGTTTGAGGTCCGATAAGGACAAGGACAAGGGCAGCACCAAGCTTGACGCGGTGAACGATCTCTTGGATTTGGCCGGATACTCCAGTGCGAGAACCGACGAGTACGGGCGCGTCATATTGGAGAAGTATGTGGAGCCGGGCAAACGCCAGCCGAAATGGACGTTTCAGGAGGGTGCGAACGCCACGTTCCTCACCACCATGACCGACGAACGCGACCTGCGTGAGGTGGCGAACGTGGTGAAGGTCACCTACTACAACACGGACAAGGAATACGTTTCGACCGCGATTGACGATGACCCGGCTTCGGAGTTCAGCACTGTCAGCCGTGGCCGCAGGGTGGCTCACGCCTACGAGTATTCCAGCATCCCCGACGAGGTGACTACCGACGAGCAAGGCAGGAAACTCGCCTCGGACAAGGCGTTGGAACTGCTACGCACCGAACAATCCGTGATTCACAGGGTCACGTTCACGCACGTGTACGCTCCTTTGAATCTGACCGACGTGGTGGACTTGGAGTATCCGACCGGCTCGGTTTCCGGCAGGTTTGCGATACGCGCGCAGAATATCACTTTGGAGGCCGGTATTCCCATCGAATGCGAGGCCCGTACCTTCCAGCGTCCAAGCGAACCAACAACAGTGAAGGCATAAATGCAGTCGAACCTGATAAGGGCCGGCAATCGTCTGGCCGAAATCATGCCCTCCCAAGTGGGGGCGGAAGCCACCATCACGCGCATCGGCACCATCAACACGGTGTACGACACAGGAGGGTATTGGACCGCTGACGTGGATATGAGCGGCGGCACGCTCATGGGATTGCAGATGACCACGGATTGTGTGGGAGCCCGAGCCGGTGACAGGTGCGTGGTGGAAACCTACGCGAAAGTCGCCATCGTCACCGGCATCCTTGCGCGTCCGGGGTGCGGATGCTCCCCCTTGTTTGAGTGGTCGAGCACGTGGAGTGGTACCCCTGGGACTGAGCCTGAGAGTGGTTATCTTGAGAAGACTGCGACTGTTACTTGCGGGGGGCTTATCCTGTGCGAGGTTGCGGCCGCGATCAGCGGTACCGGCGAATACAGTATGGCGTTCGACTTCTTGGACGCGAACGGTGAGCGTAAAGCGTATTGGTGTTCCACGTCGCCGCAGAAGAACGGCGGCACGTTGAGGTGGGTTGCTTCCGGTTCTGTGCGGTTGCCTTACGGCTCGTACACGGTGAAGCTCACGACGTTTCATTGGGGCACGGTTTCCATTGTCGGCAATGATTCGTCTGGTAATAGTCTGCGTTGGCGTGACGCATCGTTAGGGGTTGAAGGTGTTTCGCGTTATGCGCGGTTGCGTATGGCGTGAAGTGGACGTGTCCCGCCTTGCCGTTTGTTGTAAGCATAATACGTAACGCCTGACGATAGTCAGTTGACTTAGCCTCACACCATATCGTGTGGGGCTTTCCCATATTCGAAAGGACACTGAATGTCCCCTTTTCATGACCTGTTTTCAAGCGCCGAGTTTTGGAGCGCGTTGATTCTCGCGCTCCTCGGCGGTGGCGGCATCGGCGGACTGGTCGGCGCGTGGTCGAACAGCAGGAAAACCGAGGCCGATATCGACGGCATCACCGCCGACGCGGCCGACAAGGCCGTGAAGATTCTCACGGAAAGCATCATCGACCCGTTGCGTGAGCAGGTCGCTTTTCAGGAGACCCAAATCCAACATTTGGAGGAGGTGCAACGCAAGTATTTCAAGATCGTGGCCTATGTGCGTGGCCTGTTCCATTGGCTGCAATCGTTCTGCGAAGTGACGGAACCCGAGTTTTTGAAACGTCATCCCAAGCCATCGCTGCCGGACGAGCTTCGCCCGGACGTGGCCCCCGAAACAATCGAATCCAATAAGGAGGAACAGTAATGACCCAAATCCATATTTCCATTAGGAAGCCGAAGACGGGCGGCTTGGACCCTGTGACCGGTACGCTGCGGTTCCGCCCGGTGCGTCGTCATTTCGACGCGGCGAAGAATCTTATTGTCGCGGCCTCGTTCGACGCGGACCTGTCCGAAAGCGGCGAGCTGACGGTTGACCTGCTGCCCACGACTAGCGCGTTTGTTTGGCAGGTCATCGAGTTGGCGGACACGCCGCAGGCGTACACGCGCTACGTCGAGGTGCCGAACTCCACCCACGTGGTCGCATACGCGGACCTCGTGGAAGTGGACGCCGGCACGTTCGTCCCGAAGGATATGGCCGGCTCCCAATTGTTGAAGGTTCGCCACGCTTCCACCCAGTCGGAGGCTGAGACGCTTTCCGCCCGATACCCGGATGCGGTGGTGCTCTTCGACGAGACCGCCACGACCATGAAGGCCGCTATGGCCTTGAGCACGTTGGAGTCCATCACGGCCGAAGCGCAGACGAACGCCGCGTTGGCTAGGAGCGCCATGCTGAGCGCCCAGTCCTCGGCTGATTCCGCGACCGCCACCCAGTCCGATCTGGATGTCCTCGCGTCGAACGCCAGTATGGCGGCGGCTTCCGTCGCCAACGATTCGCAGACCGTGGCCGACACCGCTTCCATGGTCGCGGCGAAGGGCGAGACGGCCATCGCCGCCATCGATTCGACGGTGCGGGCGGTCAAGGACAAGGCCGAGAGCGCTTCCGCCGAACTGCCTTCCGCCGGCACCCCTGAAGGCACCACGGAGGAAACCGGCAAGGACTCCACCGGGGAAACGCCGACCGGAACCGTGTCGGAGGAGCCCGCAGCCAAGGCCGTGAAAGCCAAGGCCAAGAAGGTTACCGTGAAGGAGGCCTGACCATGCCAGCCCTATACGCCGGCAAACGTGTCGGCAAACCGTTGATGAGAGGCCACACGTACAACGCCATGTTCAACGGCAAACTCGTGTGGCCCCTCGACAAGGACACGGTCGTCTCCATCAGGATCACGGATGATAAGGGCAAGCCGTTGCCCAAGTCTCTGGCCGTATCCGGCACCCTGAAACTGGGAGCGAAGGCCACCTACGCGGACGGTCATGTTGGCGATCTGCTCACCACCAATGACGTGACGTTCGCGAGCAGGGACACTTCCACCGCCACGGTTTCGGGCAACACGCTCACGTGGCGGCATGGCGGAACCATATTGGTGACGGCCACGGTCAACGGTTTCACTTCCGCCGCCGCGTCCATCAGCGCGGCCTACGCGCCCGAGTCCATCAAGGTCACGGACGATTCCGGCAAACCCATCGACAACATCACCCTGCGCGTCGGCGAGAGCAAGAACCTCAAGGTGACGATCCTGCCCGATGCGGCATCGCAGGAGTTCGCGGCCAGCGCCGCCAGGCCGGATATCGCCGTGGTCGGCGACGCGAAACCGACCGGCATCACCGTGTCGCCGGAATCGTTGACATTGAGGGTGGGCGAAACCGCCAGCCTGAACGTCAACATCCTGCCGGATTACGCGCCGCAGGAATTCGCCGCGAACATCCTCGACAAGACCATCGCAACCATCAACAGTAAGGAGTAACCATCATGAACGAATCTTTTAGGGGGGGTGGCCGTATCCGGCCTGACCCCGGGTGACACCAGCCTAACCATCCAAGCCGGCACTGTCTCGAAAACCATTCCAGTACGCGTGTTACCCCCGATCAAGAACATGTGGCTGAAGATACCAAACGGTACGCAGCATGGCGTGACGTTTACGGTCGCCGCCGACGGTGGCATCCACGTGAAAGGCACCAGCACCTCGTCAATCGGGCGTGCCGATCAGGGTAGTACGGATAATACGCCGTTGCCAGCGGGACAATACACGTTATCCACCGCGAACCTCCCCGACGGAATCATCCTATTCGTAACCGTTATCACAGGCGGCAAGACCGAATACAAGGTGCTGGACAATCAAGTTCACAATTTGGCTGTCACGTTCACGGTATCGGAAAACAGCACCTATCAGTGCAAGGTCGGAGTGAACAACGGCGGGCCCGTTGACGCGACGTTGTATCCAATGCTGGAAACCGGCAGCGAAGCACACGCGTACAAGCCATACGCATAAACCGGAAGCCTCATGAATAGGGGCTTCCATTATTTCAAGGAGGCCCCTCATGGGTATTTCCGTAACCGGCGTGAAACCCGGTAACACGACGGTCACCATCAACTCGAAAACCAGTCCGAACATCAGCAAGCGGATTCCAGTCACGGTGAAATCCCGTAACCTGCTCGCCTATGGTCCCGCCGAGGGCAACGGTTTGACCGCCACCGTCAACAGTGACGGGTCATTGCACGTCACCGGCACCGCCACTAGGCAATGGCGCGGCTTGTCGTGGACGTTCCCATTCCCGGTACAGGGCACCGTGATATTGCGCAGCCCCACCTTTATCGCCGGGGTGTCCGCCAGCGTCAAATTCCTCGACGCCGAAGGACACAAGCTAGGAGATCAGGTCGTCTCGGGCAACAATGCCGTTGCAATCCCTGCCGGCACCGTCAGCCTGCGCTTCGAAATCCTCTCCACCGAGGCCACGCCCACCGCGAAGGACGGCGACCTCCGAATCCAGTTGGAATCCGGTACTACCGCGCACGATTGGATGCGACCCGACAACACGAGCCTTAGGGGGGGGGCTATGAACTAGCGAACCTGTATCCGCGTGTCACCGGACTGCCTAAAACAGTGGGTGCCGCCCCGGGGATCACGGTCACGGAACCGACACCGGGCACGTACCGTTTCAAAGGCTCCACCACGACAGAGGCCGACTCGTGGAATAACTTGACCAGTGTGGTGCATGTGGATGCGGGAACGTACACGATGGACGCCACGGACTGGCCGCTGGGCAACGATTCATGGCTGATGGGCATACAGGCCCATATCTCCCACGACGACGGGAGCGAAGGAGCAAATGTGTTCGACCCTCGTAACTATGGGCCGAAAACCTTGAAGGCCGGCACTCTCCAATGCAACATTTTCGTCAACACCACGGGCGAGGTCGATAAGACGTTCACTCCCCGCCTTTACAAAATCGACTGATTCTAGCCCCACACCATACCGTGTGGGGCTTTTCCATTGACGGCCCCGAGTGGGCCCCGATAATCCTGACCCACGACCGTGGGCCACAAAACAATATTCACCTCAGAGAAAGGGGAAAAATTGGTTAAAAACAAGGACAAGCCGTGGTGGAAGCGTCTGCTCGCCAAGATCACGGCCCTAGTCGCCGCCATCTGCATGATGCTGCTTCCGGCGACCGCGCACGCGGACATGCAGGGCGTGGACATGAGCAACTGGCAGTGCGGCGCGGACGTGTACAACATGCAGGCCGATTTCATCGTGGTCGGCACCACATGGGGCACCGGACAGGTCAACAACAACTGCCTCGTGTCCGGCGTGAACACCGACGCCAACCGCATGATCTACCAGGCGCAGGCATCCGGCAAGAAATTCGGCCTCTACCATTACGCGATGGGCGGCAACCCGGAGGCGGAAGCCCAATTCTTCTGGCGGAACACCAGCAACTATTGGCGTCACGGTATCGTCGCCCTTGACTGGGAGATGGATGATAACCCCGCATGGGGCGATTGGGATTGGGTACGCCGATTCATGGCGGAGTGCGAACGGTTGAGCGGCGGTGTGCGCCCATTGCTGTACACCGGCCCGGTGGCCGGCACCATCCCGCAGGATATCCGCGACCGGTACGGTTTGTGGATCGCCCAGTACGCGAACATGAGCCCGACCGGCTATCAGGCCAATCCGTGGATGCTGGGCGCATACGGTGAGGCCATGCGCCAGTACAGCGGTACCGGCGTGGTCAACACGTGGAGTCCAATCGACCTCAACATTTTCCGTGGCGAGGCATGGCAGTGGGACCTGTACGCCAACCCCACCGGCGACTCCACAGCCCCGGCCACGCCAGCCCCATCCGCGCCCGTGCAGCCGAGCAAACCCCAGACCAACACGGGTGGCATCAGCCACGTCATGCAATGGGGCGAGACCGTCTGGGGACTCGCCGTCGCCTATGATGCTTGGCCCCTGTCCGCGTGGCACACGCCCAGCGGTGACATCAACCGCTACTACGTGGGCGATGTCGTCACCTACGGCGGTGGCTCTACTGCCACCCCCGCATCGTCCGGCGGGGTCTCCAAGGTCCTCCAGTACGGCGACACCGTGTGGGATTTCGCCACCGCGCACGGTTACAACGTCTCCCAGTGTTCGGTACCCTCCGGCAACATCAACGTCTACTATCCCGGTGACGTGGTGACCTGCCGCTAAAACCAACCGATGCCGCCATTACTCCCGATGGCGGCATCACCACTATTTTTTTGATCGGAGCAAAACATGACCGACAACACGCCGGACACCCAACTCGAAGAAATCACGGAAACCGGCACGCCCAATATTCCCGACCATACGGCCACGCCGTACACTCCCGTATTCAATGACACGGTGCGCACCGTCATCTACGTGGTCACGCTCGTCGCCTCGGTCATCGGACTCGGGTTCATGAGCTTCGGCTCCCCCGAAATCGGCGGTTTCATCAGTACCGCCGCAGGCATCATCGCCGCAGGATTCGGAGTCGCATACAACCCGGTACGCATGGCCGGCAAGTAGTCGCAGCGAATAAATACCACCGCCCCTCCCCCAGCAGTAACGCTGGACGGAGGGGCGGTTTTCGCATATTTACGCTTTCATGGGCGGAAGATTGAAATACAATCGGGCGATTCGCTCAGCTTCGCGGTTCTCCCTCTCATTACCAAGCAACAGAAGCCAGATGGCATTCTTCCCCGCTAGAGGAATCGGAGCCTTTAGCTGCTTTATACAGCCCTGCTCTTGTAAAAACTTTGCACCACGGCTCAGTCGGTTTCGCGCTGTCCGCGTGCGGGCCATTGTTGTTTCTGCGGCAGTGTCTAAATCATGTTCCTTGGAGGCGATGACCATGCCCATACCCTCTATCATCTTGTCCCAACCCTCCCAATAACACCAGTAGGCACGGTCTTGATATACGACGGCGTCCACATCCTCTTTGTCGATTACCTTCGAGGCCATGTAGGTCATCATCGACAAAGCCAGTAGGTCTAGCGTCTGCTTGCCGTTTTCATCAGTCTTGGAGAATTTGCCTTGGCTTGCGAGAGCATATACGCGATCTACATTGCGGTAGCCCATCTGTTCCGTCATCTTTCCTCCACGCCCTCGACTAAACTTGGGAGTGGAACTCTTGCTAGGGTTTCGTTTTTCAACCCTGTGGAGTCTTCACCTCCATAGGGTTTTTTATTCACACTCACATGATAACAGATAGTCACACCATAATGGGAATAGTGAGTCACAGTCAACGCTGATTATTGCTCACACCGACATGTGAACATACATAAATAGATACAAAAAGGCTTACATGAATATTTATACAAAAACCGATTTTTGATTTTTCGAGCGAATCACCGTCGATTCCGCCACGCCGAAACCGTTCCGCAGCCCAACCCGAAGATTTGTTGGAGAATGTTGGAGAATGACATTCCTAGACGCCGGAAATCTTACCCGAGATACGATGAGACCCCTTGCAAACATTGGCGTTCGCAAGGGGTCTCAATGCCTAATCAGCGGGCGTTTCAGCACACCTTCCACATCCAGTTGTGCGGGTCCTCGACTTCGCCGAGCTGGATGCCGAGCAGCTCGTCGCGCAGTTCGCAGGTGAGCTTGCCGGAGCCGCCGTCGGCGACGGTGACATCGAACTTCTCGGACTTGAAGCGACCGATCGGGGTGATGATGGCGGCGGTACCGCAAGCGAACACCTCGGTGACTTCGCCGGACTTGATGTCCTCGAGCAGCTGGTCGAGGGCAATCATGGTCTCGACTACGTCGTGGCCCTTGTCCTGCAGCAGCTGAATCAGGGAGCGACGGGTCACACCCGGCAGAATGTTACCGGTCAGGGACGGGGTCTCCACGTGGCCATCCTTGTGCACGGCCATCATGTTCATGCCACCGAGCTCTTCGAGGTAGGTCTTGGTGGCGGCGTCCACGAAGCACACCTGCTCGCAGCCATTCTCAACACCCTTGTACTCGCCGAGCAGGGAGGCGGCGTAGTTGCCGCCGCACTTGGCGAAACCAGTGCCGCCAGGGCCGGTGCGGAACCACTTGTCTTCAACCCAGATGCTCACCGGCTTGACGCCGCCCGGGAAGTACGGGCCGGACGGGGAGGCGATCACGCAATAATCCACTTCCTGCGGGGCGCGCACGCCGAGGAACGGCTCGGAAGCGAACATGAACGGACGCATGTACAGCGTGTACTCGCGGCGGGACGGCACCCAGTTGGCGTCGCGCTTGACCAGCGCGGCCACGGAACCGAGGAAGTCGTCAATCGGCAGCTCAGGCAGGTACAGACGCTTGGCGGAGTTCTGGAAACGCTCGGCGTTCGCATCCGGGCGGAACAGCCAGGTGGAGCCGTCGGCATGACGGTAAGCCTTGAGGCCCTCGAAGCACTCCTGTGCGTAGTGCAGCACGGAAGCACCCGGATCCATCTTGAGCGGTGCGTACGGTTCGACGCGGCGGTCGGACCAGCCTTCGCCCTTGGTCCAGGTCATGTGGGTCATGTTGTCGGAGAACACCTGGCCGAAAGCCGGCTTGTCGATGAGGGACTGACGCTTCTCATCGGATGCGGGGTTGTCGTTCGGCAGTACGGTGAACGGTTCGGCGAGCTTGTCGAGCGCTGCCGGATCGTGGTGCGTGTTTTCAGTCATTACTAGCTACTTCTTCTTGACTTTGGCGGCCCGAAAGCCACCATATGGGGTGTGTGCTGTGCGCTTGTGGCGCGAGCTCTGTTGCATACTTTTGCACACCCATGTGTTACTCGTGTGGCAGAGTTCACATGGTGAAAAACGAAGAAGCCCGCACCGTTCTCAACGGCTGCGGGCTTCCACGTTTCAGTTATGTTCTGAATTGTTCGCTATCGAAGCGATCGACTCACTTGGCGTCGGCAGCCGGAGCAGCAGC